>Ga0308163_10000231_pt1 | contig 143570 bp, 111 predicted proteins | sample PhyTR1_FD_201037 | JGI IMG/M metagenome (GOLD analysis project Ga0308163, IMG submission 201037) | Phyllosphere microbial communities from UC Gill Tract Community Farm, Albany, California, United States - DLSLT.R1 | ecosystem: Host-associated > Plants > Phyllosphere > Unclassified | place...
TCTTGCGATCGCGTCGGTCAGTGGCTCTCGTGGGCCTGACCGATATACACCAGCGTCAGCATCATGAAGATGAATGCCTGGAGGAGCACGATCAGGATGTGGAAGATTGCCCAGATCGAACCGGCAATCACGTGTCCGACGATGCCGAACGGCGTTGCCATGGCGCCGAGCAGCGCAATCAACAGGAACAACAGCTCGCCGGCATACATGTTGCCGAACAGTCGCATACCGAGCGACACGGTGCGGGCTGCGTATTCGATCAGGTTCAACAGGAAGTTGAACGGTGCCAGGTAGATGCCGAACGGTGCCGCGAACAGTTCATGGATCCAGCCGCCGATACCCTTGATTTTCACGTTGTAGTACAGGACCACGGCCAGCACGCCCAGCGCCATGCCCAGCGGACCGTTCAGGTCGGCGGTCGGGACGATACGGAAGTGCGGTTCGCCCAGGCCCAGTGCGCGGAAGATGCCTGCGAACAGGTCGACCGGCAGGAAATCCAGGCAGTTCATCAGGAACACCCAGACGAACACGGTCAGCGCCAGCGGGGCGATGAAGCTGCGGTCGCCGTGGACGATCGACTTCGACTGGTCTTCGACCATTTCGACGACGGCTTCGATGGCACCCTGGAAGCGGCCCGGCACGCCCGAGGTGGCGCGGCGGGTGCCGAGCCACAGGACGAACACGCCGACCACGCCCATCAGGATCGACCAGAACACGGTGTCATAGTTGATGACACTGAAGTCGACAATAAAACCTTGGTGGATATTGGTGAGGTGACCCAGGTGGTGGGTAATGTACTCGCCCGCGTTCGGCGCATGCGCCGTCGCGGTTTCTGCCGTTGGACTCATCATTGTCAGTGCCTAAATAATAAAATAATGTAACTTTTAAGCGCCACGATGAACCCGCACAAAAGTGCCAGCCAGTTCAGATCGTGATACAGCCGCGCCGTTGCGATCAGCAGCGCGAGCGTTAAAGCAATCTTTACAAATTCCCAGATGAAGAAAGTGGCGGGGTTGGCACCGCCGACTTTCTGCGTACCGGCGAACAGGCGCAAGGCCATGATGCCGTTGGGTACGACACAACAGATTCCGCCGAGTACCGCCGATAACATCGCACTCCACCCACCGAGCAGTCCGGCGATGACGCCGGTGATCAGTGTTGCGATCATTTGCAGGGAGACCAAGCGCAGCATTGTTGTTGTTCTTTCGCGCCAGCCGTAGTGGAACCGTATTACGGAATGGTAATTACATGAATCAGCGGGATTATAAGGGGTGATAACAGCTACAGTCAAACTGTTCTGTCCGAGCGTATACCAGGAAGGAATGTAAAAACGACAAAGAAAATCGTGCAGAAAATCGGAACTTTCCTACGAAATTCGGTCTTTTTGCAACATCGCCAACAATCCGCACGATGCATAGGTACATACGTATCAGGTGTTGTTTTCTGCGCCACACTTGTGCACAACTGCGATTTTATGCACAAGCGTGGGGAGGGCTGGGGCGCTGTGGGGTGCCGGTGGAAAGTCAGGTGCGCAGGCGTGCCAGCACGCTGTCGAGGATGTCGAGGTCGGCGAAGTCGATGATCATCTGTCCCCTGCCCGCCTTGCCCATCTTGAACACGACCGGCGTCGCCAGGCGGTCCGACAGTTCTTCCTCGAGGCGGGCGATGTCGCCCGACTTTTCCTTCTGGCGTGCGCTGGCCGCCGGCGCGTTCTGCTCTTCCAGCGCGCGCGCCACCAGTTTTTCGGTTTCGCGGACCGACAGGCGTTTGGCGATGACCTGGTTGGCCAGCGCGATCTGGCTGGCGTTATCGACCGCCAGCAGCGCGCGCGCATGGCCCATGTCGATGTCGCCGGCCATCAGCATGGTCTGTACCGGCTGGGCCAGGTTTACCAGGCGCAGCAGGTTCGACACCGCGCTGCGCGAGCGGCCGACCGCATTGGCGGCCTGCTCGTGGGTGAAATCGAATTCCGCGATCAGGCGCGCGATGCCCTGCGCTTCTTCCAGCGGATTCAGGTCTTCGCGCTGGATGTTCTCGATCAGCGCCATGGCGGCGGCGTTCTGATCGTCGACTTCGCGCACCAGCACCGGGATCTCGTCCAGGCCGGCCAGCTGGGCGGCGCGGAAACGGCGTTCGCCGGCGATGATTTCGTAGCGCACGCTGCCCTGCCCTTCTATCGGGCGCACCAGCACCGGCTGCATGATGCCCTGGCTCTTGATCGAGGCGGCCAGTTCGGACAGCGAACCGTCGTCCATGCGCGTGCGCGGCTGGTACTTGCCGGCCTGGATCTGGCCGACGTGCAGGCTGGAGGGCGCGCCGCTGGGAGCGGCCGGGGCGTCGTCCGCCAGGCCGCCGCCGAGCAGCGCATCGAGACCGCGTCCCAGACCCTTGAGTTTTTTGGTTGCCATGATGTGCCTGTGCCCCGTTACATGGTTTTGATGCGCTCGACCATCTCGGCGCCGAATGCGATATAGGCTTGCGCCCCCTTCGACGACGGATCGAAGGTCACGCCCGGGATGCCGTAGGACGGCGCTTCGGCCAGGCGCACGTTGCGCGGGATGATGGTCTTGAAGACCTTGTCGCCGAAGTGCTGCTCGAGCTGGCCGGACACCTGCTGCGACAGCGTCATGCGGGGATCGAACATCACGCGCAGCAGGCCGATGATCTTGAGGTCGTGGTTCAGGTTGGCGTGCACCTTCTTGATGGTGTTGACCAGGTCCGACAGGCCCTCCAGCGCGTAATACTCGCACTGCATCGGGATGATCACGCCGTGCGCCGACACCAGCCCGTTCAGGGTCAGCATCGACAGCGCCGGCGGGCAGTCGATCAGGATGAAGTCGTAGTCAGCGTCGACCTGGGCCAGCGCTTCCTTGAGGCGGCGCTCGCGGTTGGGCAGCTCCACCATCTCGACTTCGGCGCCGGCCAGCTCGCGGTTGGCCGGCAGCACGTCGAAGCGCCCCGCTTCGCTGCGCAGGCGGCTGGCCGCCACGTCGGACTCGCCCAGCAGCACTTCATAGATCGAGGACTCCAGCCCGGCCTTGTTGATGCCGGCGCCCATGGTGGCATTGCCCTGCGGGTCGAGGTCGACCAGCAGCACGCGCTGGTCCAGCTTGGCGAGCCCGGCCGACAAATTGACGCTGGTGGTGGTCTTGCCCACCCCGCCCTTCTGGTTTGCTACGCAAAAGATTTTTGCCATGTATGCTCTTTTAATCTATACCGTTCATACCGTTAAAACGATTTATACGGTTTGTATGATGTAAACGGTATAAACTGTTTATACGATTTATTTAGTTACGCTCGACGAACACCAGGTGACGTTCCGCTTCCAGCCTGGGCACCTGCAATGGCTCCACGTTGGTCACTTTCCACTCCTTGGGCACCCGCTCCTGCTCGTCCTTGGGCGCCGTGCCTTTCAGGGCAATGTAGCGCCCGCCGTCTGCCAGCAGGTGCGAAGACCAGTTGACGAAATCCGAGAGGTCGGCAAATGCGCGCGAGGTGATGACGTCGAATTTGTCGCTCACCTGCAGCTGCTCGACCCGCATCGTGTACACGGTGACGTTGGCCAGGCCCAGCTCCGCCTTCACTTGCGTGAGGAAGGCGGTTTTCTTGTGCACGGTGTCGATCATCGACACTTTCATGTCCGGCCGGGTGATCGCCAGCACGATGCCGGGCAGGCCGCCGCCGGAACCGACATCGAGCACGTTCACCGCCGCGGAAAACGCCGGCACCGCGGCCAGCGAATCGAGCAGGTGGTGGGTCACCATCTGCACCGGGTCGCGCAGCGAGGTCAGGTTGTAGACCGAATTCCACTTGAACATCAGCGCCAGGTAATCCATCAGCTGGCCCTGCTGGGCCGGGCTGACGTCGAGTTGCATGTCGCGGATGCCGTCCGCCAGCAGTTGCTGGAGCGCGTTGCGATCGAAATGCTTCATCCCGCCACTTCCTCCGACGGCGGCACCGCCGTAAAACCTTTGGCGCCGCGTTTTTTCAGATGCACCAGCAGCAGGGAAATCGCCGCCGGGGTCACCCCCGAGATGCGCGAAGCCTGGCCCAGGGTTTCCGGACGCTGTTTATCGAGCTTCTGGCGCACTTCGATCGAGAGCGCGGTGATCTCGTGGTAATTCAGGTTCTCGGGCAGCTTGAGGTTTTCGTAGTAGTCGTGGCGTTCCACCTCGCGTGCCTGGCGGTCGATGTAGCCCGAATATTTCAGCTGGATCTCGACCTGCTCCTTCACTGCCGGATCTTCCACGCCTGGGCCGGCCAGCGCCTGGCCTTCATTGCCATGCAGGCTCATCAGCTTGTCGTACTCCACACCCGGGCGTCTGAGCAAGTCGGCCAAGTTGTATTCGCGCTCGATCGCCTGGCCGAGCACGCGTTCGGATTCCACGGCTGCCAGGATGCGCGGGTTGACCCAGGTCGAGCGCAGGCGCTCCAGTTCCAGGGCCACGGCTTCGCGCTTGCGCTCGAAGGCTTCCCATTGCGCATCGCCGACCACGCCCAGCTTGCGGCCGATGTCGGTCAGGCGCATGTCGGCATTGTCTTCGCGCAGGCTGAGGCGGTACTCGGCGCGGCTGGTGAACATGCGGTACGGCTCGGCCACGCCCTGGGTCGTCAGGTCGTCGACCAGCACGCCGAGGTAGGCTTCGGAGCGGCCCGGGGTCCAGGCTTCCTTACCTTGCGTTTGCAGCGCGGCGTTGATACCGGCCAGCATGCCCTGGGCCGCGGCTTCTTCGTAGCCGGTGGTGCCGTTGATCTGGCCGGCAAAGAACAGCCCTTGAATCGCCTTGGTTTCCAGCGATGCTTTGAGGCCGCGCGGATCGAAGTAATCGTATTCGATGGCATAGCCGGGACGCAGAATAAACGCGTTTTCCAGGCCGCGCATCGAACGCACCAGGTTCAGCTGCACGTCGAACGGCAGGCTGGTCGAGATCCCGTTCGGATAGAACTCGTTGGTGGTCAGCCCTTCCGGCTCGAGGAAGATCTGGTGCGACTCCTTCGAGGAGAAGCGGTGGATCTTGTCTTCGATCGACGGGCAGTAGCGTGGGCCGACGCCTTCGATCACGCCGGTATACATCGGGCTGCGGTCCAGGCCGGCTCGGATGATGTCGTGGGTCTGGGCATTGGTGTGCGTGACCCAGCACGGCACCTGCTTCGGGTGCATGGCGGCATTGCCCATGGTCGAGAATACCGGGACCGGATCAAGGTCGCCCGGCTGCTCGCTCATGACCGAAAAGTCGATGCTGCGGCCATCGATACGCGGCGGCGTACCGGTTTTCAAACGACCCTGCGGCAGCTTGAGTTCTTTCAGGCGCGCGGACAGCGACAGTGCGGTCGGGTCGCCGGCGCGGCCGGCGGCATAGTTCTGCAGGCCGACGTGCACTTTACCGTCGAGGAAAGTGCCGGCAGTCAGGACCACGGCGCGCGCACGGAACTGCAGGCCGATCTGGGTGACGGCGCCGACGACGCGTTCGCCTTCGACGATCAGGTCATCGACGGCCTGCTGGAACAGCCACAAGTTCGGCTGGTTTTCCAGCCGTGAGCGGATCGCAGCCTTGTACAGCACGCGGTCGGCCTGGGCACGGGTGGCGCGCACCGCCGGTCCCTTCGAGGAATTCAGGATGCGGAACTGGATACCGGCTTCGTCGGTGGCGATCGCCATCGCGCCGCCCATGGCGTCGACTTCCTTGACCAGGTGGCCCTTGCCGATGCCGCCGATGGACGGGTTGCAGGACATCGCACCCAGGGTTTCAATATTGTGAGTAAGCAACAGGGTCTTCTGCCCCATGCGTGCGGAGGCGAGCGCCGCTTCGGTGCCGGCATGGCCGCCGCCAACGACGATCACGTCGAATTCTGTCGGAAATAGCATGATGGAATGTGCTGCAGGAAGAGTTAAGCGGGAGCTAAGCGGGGATTATAGATTCTTTTTTCTGTCGGGCTCCGGGATAGGCTCGAAAACGACAGAATTTGTTTCACGTGAAACCAAGCAGATGGTGGTCGTGATCCGTAAAAAGAAGTGTGAAGCAGTGCAGTGGACTCTCACGCTGCACTGTTTCACGTGGAACATCAGAAGCCCAGATGGGTGAAGGTATCGTACGCAGTCTTTACAATCAGTATCGATACCACGACCAGGAACAGCTTGCGCACGAAACCGCTGCCATGCTTCAGCGCCAGGCGCGTGCCCACCAGCGACCCGCCGATCTGGCATACGGCCATCACAGCCGCCAGTTTCCAGATCAGGTGTCCGCTATAGCCGAACCAGATCAGCGCCGACACATTGCAGGCCACGTTGACCACCTTGGCCGCTGCCGACGCACCGAGGAAATCGAAACCGAAGAAACGTACAAACAGGAACAGCAGGAAGCTGCCGGTGCCCGGACCGAAGAAGCCGTCATAAAAACCGATGGACGCGCCGACACCCATCGCCAGCAAACGTTCCTTCGTCCCACTGTGCAGCGGTGCGTGCACCGAACCGAAATCCTTTTTCTTGAACGTGTAGACCGCGACGGCCAGCAGGATCAGCGGCAGCAGGCTGCGCACGAAGTCGCCCGGCACCCGGGTCACGGCAAAGGCACCGGCAAACGCGAAGGCGAAGGCTGCGGCGGCCGCCGGCGCTGCCGTGCTCCATGCGACGTTCACGCGGCGGGTATAACGCGCGGCCGCCACCACGGTGCCGCACATCGATGCCAGCTTGTTGGTACCGAGCAGCGTCGCCGGCACTTCTTTCGGGAACACGGCGAAGATCGCCGGGATCTGGATCAACCCTCCCCCACCGACGACAGCGTCAACGAGACCGGCAAGAAAGGCGGCGCACGCCAGCAGAGTGAAATCGATCATGGAGGAAACGGTAAGGAGGAAAAGCGATATTTTACGGTAAGCAAACATCGCTGCCCTCGGCCGATCCTTGCCGGCGCGCCTGGCACGACGGCACCGCAGGCGCGGCCCGGCGTTGTGGCTCAGGCCGTGCCGCCGTGCGCGCTGCTGCCGGTGGCCGGATGCATATCCCCGCCGAGAAAATCCAGCAGCAGGCGATTGACCCGCTCGTGCGCGGTCAGCTGCAGCCAGTGGTCGGCATCGTGGATGCGCTCGAAGCGAAACGCGGCATCGACGTAGCGGGCCGAGTCGCGCATCTGCTTTTCGCCGAGGGCCGGATCGCGGTCGCTCCAGATGCCCATCACCGGTACCCGCACGCGTGGATATCCGTGCGGCAGCGCCAGACCGACGTTGGCGCGGTAATAGTTCAATGCCGCCGTCAAACGGCCGGGCGGCGAGAGGTCGCGCTTCCAGTGCTCGGCCTGCCCCGGCTCGCCGGTGAACTGGCGCATGAGGAACCAGTCGCCGGCGCGCAGCGTGTGTTCGGCGACGCCCGGCAAGATAAAGCCGAGTACATAGGTCATGCGCAGATGCTGCAGCAGGCCGGCACGCGCGATGGCCGACGGGTGCCCGGTCGACAGCGCGACGAAGCGTTCGATACGCTGCGGCGCCAGCGCCGCCAGCTGCCAGCCGATCAGGCCACCCCAATCGTGGCCGACCAGATGGACCTTGTCGATCTTGAGCGCGTCGAGCAGGCCGAGCACGTCGGCGCGCAGCTTGTCGAGCGTGTAGTCGTACACACCGCCCGGTGCATCGCTGCGGCCGTAGCCGCGCAGGTCGGGCGTCAGCACCCGGTAGCCGGCAGCGGCCAGCGCCGGCACCTGCTTGCGCCAGACCTTGTGGGTGTCGGGGAAGCCGTGCAGCAACAGCACGGTCGGCCCCTGCCCGGTCGTGACGGCATGCATGCGGATGCCGTTCACATCCAGCATGAGCGATTCGTCGATCACGTCCGTCTCCTCGAGTAAGCGGCGGCGAGTTCGCCGACGATGCCACGCCGGAACAGCATCACGCAGGCCACGAAGATCAGCCCGGTCACGATGCCCACCGATTCGCCCAGCGACGCGAACCATTCTACATGGGTCGCCTCCGCCAGGAAGTTCCCCAGATCGCCGAGCTTGTTTTCCAGCGCGACCACGAGGAAGGCACCGAGGATGGGGCCGGCCAGCGTGCCCATGCCGCCGACCAGGGTCATCAGGATGACCAGGCCGGACATGGTCCAGTGCACGTCGGTCAGGGTCTCGAAGCCGAGTACCACCGCCTTCAGTGCGCCGGCCAGACCGGCCAGCGCTGCCGACAGCACGAAGGCCAGCAATTTATAGCGGTCGACCTCGTAGCCCAGAGAAATGGCACGCGGCTCGTTTTCCTTGATCGCGCGCAGCACCTGGCCGAACGGCGAATGGACGGTGCGCACGATCAGGGCGAAGCCGGCCGCGGTGATGGCCAGCACCACGTAATACAGGCTCAGGTCATTGCCCAGGTCGAGCAGGCCGAACAGCCTGCCGCGCGGGATGCCCTGCAGTCCATCTTCGCCATGGGTGAACGGCGCGCGCAGCGCGGCGAAATACACCATCTGTGCCAGCGCCAGCGTAATCATCGCAAAATAGATGCCCTGTCTGCGGATCGCCACCGCGCCCATCACCAGCCCGAGCAGCGCCGCCGCCAGCACCCCGAGCAGGATGCCGGCTTCGAACGGCAGGCCGAGGGTGGCCAGCGCATAGCCGGCAACATAGCCGGCGCCGCCGAAGAAGGCCGCGTGGCCGAAGCACAGCAGGCCGGCGTAGCCGATCAGCAAATTGAAGGCGCAGGCGAACAGCCCGAAGCACAGCAGCTTCATCAGGAATACCGGATAGCCGACGAAGGGGGCGGCCAGGGCCAGCACCAGCGCGACGGCGATGACGATCGGTTTGCGCATCATCGTTCCTTGCCGAACAGGCCGGCCGGGCGCAGCAGCAGCACGGCGACCATCACCACGAACACCACCACTTCCGACGCTTCCGGATACCAGACCCGGGTCAGGCCCTCGATCACGCCCAGCGCCAGGCCGGTGACGATGGCACCGAGGATCGAGCCCATGCCGCCGATCACGACCACCGCGAACACGACGATGATCAGGTTCGATCCCATCAGCGGGGTGACGTTGATGACCGGCGCCGCCAGCACCCCGGCCAGGCCGGCCAGCGCCACCCCGAAGCCATAGGTCAGCGTGACCATGCGCGGCACGTTGACGCCGAAGGCTTCGACCAACCTGGCGTTCTCGGTGCCGGCGCGCAGGGTGGCGCCCAGTCTGGTCTTTTCGATCGTGAACCAGGTCGCCAGGCAGACGGTCAAGGACGCCGCCACCACCCAGGCGCGGTAGTTCGGCAGGATCATGAAGCCGAGGTCGGTGGCGCCGGACAGCTGCTCCGGCACGTCCAGGGTCTGGCCCGAGACGCCGTAGAAGGAGCGGAACAAGCCTTCCAGCAGCAGCGTGATGCCGAAGGTCAGCAGCAGGCCGTACAGGTGGTCCAGCTTGTACAGCCGGCGCAGCATCGCGCGCTCGACCAGGATGCCGAACATGCCCACCGCCAATGGCGCCAGCACCAGCATCATCCAGTAGTTCAGGCCGAAGCCGGTCACGCCGATGAAGGCGGCGAAGGCGCCCATCATGTACAGCGCGCCATGCGAGAAATTGATCACGTTGAGCAGGCCGAAGATGACGGCCAGGCCGAGCGACAGCATCGCATAGAAGGAGCCGTTGACCAGGCCCAGCAGCAACTGGCTCATCAGGGCGGGCAAGGGAACGCCGAACAGGTCCATGGTGTCAGCGCCCGCTCATTTCCAGAGCGGGCACTTGGTTTCGGCCTTGGTGGTATAGGCCTGGGCGCCGGGAATCGTCGCCACCACCTTGTAGTAATCCCACGGCCCTTTCGATTCCTTCGGCGTTTTGACTTGCATCAGGACCATGTCGTAGACCATGCGGCCGTCCGGACGGATCTCGCCGTTCTTGGTGAACATGTCGTTGATTTTGGTTTTCTTGAGCTGGGCCATCACCTTGTCGGCGTCGTCGGTGCCGAGGGCCTTGACCGCGTTCAGGTAGTTGGTCGTCGCCGAATAATCGGCCGCCTGCAGCAGCGACGGCTGCTTCTTCATCTTGGCAAAGTAGCGCTTGGCCCAGGCGCGGCTGGCATCGTTCTGGTCCCAGTACCAGCCGTCGGTGAGGTACAGGCCCTGGGTGGTGTTCAGGCCGAGCGTGTGGATATCGTTGATGAACACCAGCAGCCCGGCCACTTTCATCTTCTTGGTCAGCCCGAATTCGTTGGCCGCCTTGACCGCGTTGATGAAGTCGCCGCCGGCATTCGCCAGCCCCAGCACCTGCGCTTTCGAACCCTGGGCCTGCAGCAGGAAGGATGAAAAATCCGAAGCCGACAGCGGGTGCCTGACGCTGCCGAGCACGGTGCCGCCGTTGGCCTTGACCACGTCGGTGGTGTCCTTCTCGAGCGACTGGCCGAAGGCATAGTCGGCGGTGAGGAAGTACCAGGACTTGCCGCCCTGCTTGACCATGGTGGCGCCGGTGCCGCGCGCCAGCGCCACGGTGTCGTAGGCGTAGTGCACGGTGTAGGGCGAGCACTGTTCGTTGGTCAATTGCGCGGTGCCGGAGCCGATCGCAATGAACACTTTTTTCTTTTCGCGGGCGACCTTGGCCATGGCCAGGCTGGCGCCGGAATTGGTGCCGCCGATCAGCATGTCGACGCCCTGCTGGTCGAACCATTCGCGCGCGCGGCTGGCGGCGATGTCCGGCTTGTTCTGGTGGTCGGCGACGATGAACTGGATCTTCTTGCCGTTGATGGCGCCGCCCATGTCGGCGATCGCCATGCGCACCGCCTCGGCGCCGCCATTGCCGTCGATGTCGGCATACACGCCGGATAAGTCGGTGATCATGCCGATCTTGACGGTGTCGCCCGACACCTGGGCCTGGGCCGGCATGGACAGGGCCGCGGCGGCGGCAATGGCGATCGCTGTGCGTTTCATGTGCTCCCTTTCGTTATCCAGAATGGTCGAATGCGTGCCGGCTCACACCCCGAGCAGTTCGGTCAGGGCCGGCATGCTGGCCTGCAGTTGCGCGGCCGCGATGGTGCTGACGATGCGGCCGTGTTCCATGACGTAGAAGCGGTCGGCCAACGGCGCCGCGAAGCGGAAGTTCTGTTCCACCATCACGATGGTGTAACCCTTGTCCTTGAGCGTCATGATCGTGCGCGCCAGCGCCTGCACGATCACCGGCGCCAGCCCTTCCGAGATCTCGTCGAGCAGCAGCAGGCGCGCACCGGTGCGCAGGATGCGCGCCACCGCCAGCATCTGCTGCTCGCCGCCGGACAGGCGCGTGCCCTGGCTGTGGCGCCGCTCGTACAGGTTCGGGAACATCGCATAGATCTCGTCGACGCTCATGCCGTGGCCGCCGGCGCCCTGCAGCGCCGGCGGCAGCAGCAGGTTTTCCTCGGCCGACAGCGAAGCGAAGATGCCCCGCTCTTCCGGGCAATAACCGATGCCGAGGTGGGCGATGCGGTGCGTCGGCAGCCCGATCGCCTCGACCCCGTTCACCCGGATCGAGCCGCTGCGGGCGCCGGTCAGGCCCATGATCGCGCGCAGCGTCGTGGTGCGGCCGGCGCCGTTGCGGCCCAACAAGGTCACGACTTCGCCGGGCAGGACGCGCAGGCTGACGTCGTGCAGGATGTGCGATTCGCCGTACCAGGCCTGCACCTGGGTGAGTTCGAGCGCGGGCGTCATCCGTGCGCTCCCTGCAATGTCGCGTCGGCGCTGCCCATGTAGGCTTCCATCACCTGCGGATTGGCGGCCACCTCGGCATAGCTGCCCTCGGCCAGGATGGCGCCGCGCTGCAGCACCGAGATGCGGTCGCAGATGCCGGCGACCACGTTCATGTTGTGCTCGACCATCAGCACCGTCCTGCCCTGCGCCACCTTTTTGATCAGGGCCGTGACCCGGTGCACGTCCTCGATGCCCATGCCTTGGGTCGGTTCGTCGAGCAGCATCAGGGCCGGCTCCATGCCGAGCGTGGTCGCGATCTCGAGCGCGCGCTTGCGGCCGTAGGGCAGATCGGCGGTGACGGTGTCGGCGAAGCCGCCCAGGTCGACCTCGTCCAGCAGCTGGCGCGCGCGCTCGTCGAGCGCCGCCAGCGAACGTTCGCTGCGCCAGAAGTGGTAGCTGGTGCCGAGCGCACGCTGCAGGCCGATACGCACGTTCTGCAGCACCGTCAGGTGCGGAAACACGGCCGAGATCTGGAAGGAGCGGATGATGCCCATGCGCGCCACCTGGGCCGGCCGCGCGCGCGTGATGTCGCGGCCGTCGAACAGGATCCGGCCCGACGACGGGGTAATAAAACGCGTCAGCAGGTTGAAGCAGGTGGTCTTGCCGGCGCCGTTGGGGCCAATCAGCGCGTGGATGTGGCCGCGCCGCACCTGCAAATCGACCGCATCGACCGCCGTAAAACCCTTGAAGGCCTTGCTCAGCCTGTGCGTTTCGAGAATCAGATCGGCCATGCCGCCTCCTCCTTGTTGACGAGGGCCGCCGTCTCCTGAATCAGTTGCGCCGCCTTTTCGGCGATCATCAGCGTCGGCGAATTGGTGTTGCCGGACGTGATCCAGGGCATGACGGAAGCATCGATCACGCGCAGAGCGGCCACGCCCTGTACCCGCAAACGGCTGTCCACCACCCTGAAGCGATCGCCTGCCGGTCCCATGCGGCAGGTACCGACCGGGTGGAAAATCGTGGTGCCGATCAGCCCGGCGGCCTGCGCCAGCTCCTCCTCGGTGCGGTAAGCCGGTCCCGGCTTGAACTCTTCCGGCCGGTACTGTGCCAGCGCCGGAGAAGCCACGATGCGGCGCGTCAGCGCCAGCGCAGCGGCCGCCACCTTGCGGTCGTCCGCCGTCTGCAGGTAGTTGGGCGTGATCTTCGGCGGCGCATGGCTGTCGCTGGAGGCGATGCGCACGTGGCCGCGCGAGCTCGGACGCAGGTTGCACACGCTGGCCGTAAAGGCGGGAAAGCCGTGCAGCGGATCGCCGAATTTTTCCAGGGACAGCGGCTGCACGTGGTACTGCAGGTTCGGCGTGGCCTGCGCCGGATCGGAGCGGGCAAACGCCCCCAGCTGCGACGGCGCCATCGACATCGGCCCGCTCTGCGCGACGACGTATTGCAGGCCGATCTTCATCTTCCCGTACCAGGAGGCGGCGCTGGTATTGAGCGAGCGCGCACCGGTGATGCGGTAGACCATGCGCAGCTGCAAATGGTCCTGCAGGTTCTCGCCGACGCCGGGCAGATCCACCTGCGGCCGGATGCCGTGCGCATGCAGCGCGGCCGCCGGGCCGATCCCGGACAGTTGCAGGATATGCGGCGAGCCGATGGCGCCGGCCGCCAGCAGGGTTTCGCGCCGGGCAGTCGCCGTGAACGCCCTGCCCGCCCCCGTAAAAGCCACGCCGCGGCAGCGCTTGCCGCCTGCGCTGTCCTCCAGCAGCAATCGCTCGACGTGGCAGCCGGTCATGATGGTCAGATTCGGGCGGCGCGCCGCCGGTTTCAGGAAGGCCTTCGCCGTGTTCAGGCGGATGCCGCGGCGCTGGTTGACGTCGAAATAGGCGCAGCCGGCGTTGTCGCCTCCGTTGAAATCGGTGACTTTCTCGATACCGTTCTGCGCTGCCGCTTCCCGAAACGCATCCAGGATTTCCCAGGACAGGCGCTGGCGTTCGACCCGCCACTCGCCGCCGCTGCCGTGGATGGCGCTGGCGCCCAGGTAATGGTCTTCGCTGCGCTTGAAGATCGGCAGTACTTTCTCCCAGCGCCAGGACGGATCGCCGGTGAATGCGGCCCAGCGGTCGTAGTCGCCGGCCTGGCCGCGCATGTAGATCATGCCGTTGATCGAGGAACTCCCGCCCAGCACTTTCCCGCGCGGATAGATGAGCGTCCTGCCGCCCAGGCCGGGTTCGAGTTCGGTGCGGAACAGCCAGTCGGTGCGCGGATTGCCGATGCAGTACAGGTAGCCGACCGGGATGTGGATCCACAGGTAGTCGTCCTTGCCGCCGGCTTCGAGCAGCAGTACCTGGACGGCCGGGTCGCGCGTGAGGCGATTGGCCAGCAGGCAACCCGCCGTGCCGGCACCGACGATGACGTAATCGTATTCCCCAGCCGATTCCATGCCTGCGCCTCACGGTTCCGGGTACGTGGCCCGGTACTTCGAACAGGGACTCGCGAACAGGTACTTCGATGGGGCAAGCTTACCAGATCATTAAGTTTACGGGGGCGTATCCGCTGTGGATAAGGGTCTGCATATCCACAGGTACCGATTGTGCGGAACCCGGGACTTTTCCCAAACCGAAAATCTTGTCCAGTTTTTCCATCAGGCACATACAAAAGCCACCCACCGGCTTATGCGCCACGTAAACACCTGATCTTGTGGAGTAAACCGGGTTTATCCACAGATGAGCAGTACCGTTAACTACTATCACTATTCTGTATACAAGCTTCTGGTTGTAAACCTGACGAGCCCTGTGCGTTAACGTGGTCTGCGTTCTTAAAAAAAAAAACCGGCTTCACCGCGCTCGCCGTTAACGCGTTCGATACCGGTTCCTGTCTTACTGCCGAGCTGAAGAACGCGTTAACGCTCGCAACTGCTTGAAAAAAAATTCCGGCTTCGGCCGAAGCACCGGTATCGACCAGGTCGGCGGCGCCGATTGCCGCTTTTGTTCTGCAAAACCGTACTCCGGCAAGCGGATTCAGCTACGCAAGCACCGTCCAGGCACCGTTCTGCCTGTTGAAACCGTGCACGCTGTGGATAAACCCATGCATATCCACAGGAACGAATGTGCGGAACTGCCCGCTTCGTGCAGGCGCCGTTTTTTGTCCAGTTAACGTCCTTGCCAGACGCAAGCCTTGTGCAAGCGCTTTGTACGCACGTAAACCATTGAGCCTGTGAGGAAAAACGGCTTTATCCACAGCAGAGCGGCCGTTTACTATCACTACCAATTTATATATCTATCCAAGTTAACTAAAACAACGACGCGGTTCGCGTGGACAAAGGACTGACGGCAAAGCCACCGGACTGCAGACGCTCGTTTGTCTACAGGAAGACCATGACGCCGCCTGCTCGCAGAGAACCTGGCCGATGGATGGCACAGCGCGAACAGCCTGAAAAACTGGCTTTGCAGACAACAAAATCCGCCATAATCGCGATCGGCTGTGGAAAAAGGCCTGCATATCCACAGGATGGGATGTGCAGAACGCCGCTTTTCTGGTTAACTGCCGTTTTTGTCCACGAACGGTTCAGCTTGGATACAAGGTTTTTCCAGTCGCTCCGGCAGCACGTAAACCGTTGATGCTGTAGACAAATTCCGCTTTATCCACAGAAGCGTCCGCGTTTACTATCTACTACCAGTTTTTATATACATCCTTGGTTTACTAAAACAAAAAGCGGGAGCAGGCGAAAAACACCCGGCAGCGCACGTTAACTGCGTTAACCATGTAAACCGGTATAAACACCATGTTTATACAAAGGCCCAGAACACACGTTAACCGGACGTATACGGTCGGTTAACATCCATCCAGGACGATCGAACATGCGGTTAGGGATCATCAGCGCGTTGCACGAAGAACAGCAGGGGCTCGTGGAGGCCATGGAGAGGCCCGCCAAGCACGTCCACGGCATGCGTGAGGTCTGGGTCGGACAACTGTGGGAAATCGACGCTGTGTGCGTCCTGTCGCGAATTGGCAAGGTTGCCGCTGCCATGACGGCGACACTGCTTGTGGAAAGGTTCGGTGTTACCCACATCCTGTTCACCGGCGTGGCCGGCAGCGGCGATCGCTCGGTCCGCGTCGGCGACATCGTGGTGGCCGAATCGCTGGTCCAGCACGACATGGATGCCAGTCCCCTGTTTCCCCGCCATGAAGTGCCGCTGACCGGCCTCAGTCACTTCGCATCGGACCGCCAGATGGCCCTGCAACTGCGCACGGCGGCGCAGACTTTCCTGGAGACCGGATTCGAAGAAACCATCGATGCCGCTGAAAGGGCCGTATTCGCGCTCCAGGCGCCGCGCGTGCATCGAGGCCTCGTTGCCAGTGGTGACCAGTTCGTGGGCAGCAGAGAGCGTATAAAGGCCCTTGGCGAGGCTTTGCCGGGTTTGCTGGCGGTCGAGATGGAAGGCGCAGCCGTCGCCCAGGTGTGTTTCGAGCTCGGCATCCCGTTCGGCGTGATCCGCACGGTGTCCGACAACGCCAACGAAAACGCGGCCACCGATTTCATGCGCTTCGTGAAATCGGTGGCCGCGCGTTATGCGTTCCACATCGTCAGGCAATATTGCCGGCAGCTGGCCGGGACGGCGTCGGGGCCGGCTCCAGGCGATTCGTCAGGCCAAGCGTCAGGCCAATAAGGTGTCGGCCGGCAGGTAGTCGTAACCGAGGTCGTCCGCCACCGCCTTATAGGTGATCTTGCCGTGGCAGACGTTGAGGCCATTCTTGAGGTGGGGATCGTCGCGCAGCGCCTGGCGCCAGCCCTTGTTGGCCAGCGCGATCGCATGGCCGATGGTGGCGTTGTTCAGCGCGAAGGTCGAGGTGCGTGCCACCGCCCCGGGCATGTTGGCCACGCAGTAGTGCACCACCCCGTCGACCACGAAGGTGGGATCCGCATGCGTGGTCGGGCGCGAGGTCTCGAAGCAGCCGCCCTGGTCGATCGCGACGTCGACCGCCACGGCCCCCTTCTTCATGCGCGCCACCATGGCCCGGGTGACCAGTTTCGGCGCCGCCGCGCCCGGCACCAGCACGCCGCCCACCACCAGGTCGGCCGACAGCACCGCTTCCTCGATCGCGTGGGTGTTCGAATACTGGGTGGCGATGCGGTTGCCGAACACCAGGTCCAGCTGGCGCAGGCGGTCGACGTTTTTATCCAGCACGGTGACGCGGGCGCCGCTGCCGACCGCCATCTGCAGCGCATTGGTGCCGACCACGCCGGCGCCGATGACGACCACGTGCCCGGCCGCCACCCCCGGCACCCCGCCCAGCAGCAGGCCCATGCCGCCCTTCGATTTCTCCAGGTGGCTGGCGCCGGCCTGGATCGCCATCCGCCCCGCCACCTCGCTCATCGGCGCCAGCAGCGGCAGGCCGCCGCCGGGACCGGTGATGGTTTCGTAGGCGATGCAGACGGCGCCCGAGGCCAGCAGCGCTTCGGTCTGTTCGGGATCCGGCGCCAGGTGCAGGTAGGTGTACAGGATCTGGTCTTCGCGCAGCATGGCGCATTCGGCCGGCTGCGGCTCCTTGACCTTCACGATCATGTCGGCCTGGGCGAAGATGTCGGCTGCGGCGTCGACGATGACGGCGCCGGCGGCCGCATAGTGCGCATCCGCCAGGCCGATTTCGGCACCGGCGCCGGCCTGCACGATCACCTGGTGGCCGCGCGCCACCAGCTCGTGCACGCTGGGCGGCGTCAGGCCGACCCGGTACTCGTTGTTTTTGATCTCTTTGGGAACTCCTACTAGCATCACATCCTCCAGGTTATGCATTGCAAACGACTGCGGATCAAGCCATGCGGCGCTCCCGGATGATCACACTCCCAGCGTCATCAGGCTTGCGTTACCCCCAGCAGCGGTCGTGTTGACGCACAAGGCGCGTTCCGCTACCAGGCGCCACAGGGCGACCGGCTGCTGCGCCCGCGTATCGACGATGCCGACGATGGCGCCCGGGCGGGCCGCCAGCTTTTCCGGCAACTGCCCAGGCAGGCCGGCTTCGACCATGGCCATTGCGAACTCGCTGCCATCCAGCTCGGCCTCGCCGATCATGCGCAGGCGCGCCTTGACCTCGACCGGCAGCGTGGCCGGCAGCAGCGCCTGGCCGTTCAGGGCCAGCGCACGGTTGCCGGTGGCAAAGGCTGCCGCCAGCTGGTTCAGCAGGCCGGCACGCGAACCCGCGGCGCACAGCACGCTGCCGCGCGCGACGAATTCCAGGCGGTTGCGTTCGCCGGTCGGGCCCGGCAAGTCGAGCGCGACGCCGTCCAGCGTGGTCTGCATGTAGCCGTCGGCCAGCGCGGCGACGTCGGCATGGCCGTTGGCGCGCGCCCAGGCCAGCAGCGCGTCCAGCGCCGGGTTGCTGCGGCGTTCGTGGGTCAGCAGCGGCGCCGCATCCTGCTGCAGGCGCTTCAGGTAGAGCGGACCGCCAGCCTTCGGGCCGGTGCCTGACTTGCCTTCGCCGCCGAAGGGCTGCACGCCGACCACGGCGCCGACGATGTTGCGGTTCACGTAGATGTTGCCGACGTGGGCGCGCGCCGTGATGAAATCGATGGTTTCGTCGATGCGCGAGTGCACGCCCAGGGTCAGGCCGTAGCCGGTGGCGTTGATGGTGTCGACCACCTGCGCCAGCTCGGCGCGGCGGTAGCGCACCACGTGCAGCACCGGGCCGAACACTTCACGCTGCAGTTCGGCCAGCGAACCGATTTCCAGCACGGTGGGAGGGACGAAGGTGCCCTGGCGTGCCAGCTCGGCCGGCAGCGGCAGCGAGAAATGCTGCTTCGCGCTGGCCTTCATGCGCTCGATGTGGCCGAGCAGGTTGCCCTGCGCTTCGGCATCGATCACCGGGCCGATGTCGGTCGCCAGGCGGTCCGGCACGCCGACCCGCAATTCCTGCATCGCGCCCTTGAGCATGACGATGGTCTTATCGGCGATGTCTTCCTGCAGGAACAGCACGCGCAGCGCCGAGCAGCGCTGGCCGGCGCTGTCGAAGGCCGAACTGAGGACGTCCTGCACTACCTGCTCCGGCAGCGCCGAGGAATCGACGATCAGGGCATTCTGGCCGCCGGTTTCCGCAATCAGGGGAATGTCGCAGCCTTCGGCGGCGGCGCGCTTGGCCAGCGTGCGGTTGATCAACTGGGCGACTTCGGTCGACCCCGTGAAAATCACGCCTTTTACGCGCGCATCGCTGGTCAGGGCGGCGCCGACGGTCTCGCCGCGGCCCGGCAGCAGTTGCAGCGCGGCGGCCGGCACCCCGGCTTCGTGGAACAGCTGCACCGCGCGGAAGGCGATCAGCGGGGTCTGCTCGGCCGGCTTGGCCAGCACCGTGTTGCCGGCGGCCAGCGCAGCCGCCACCTGCCCCGTGAAAATCGCCAGCGGGAAGTTCCATGGGCTGATGCAGGTCACCGCGCCCAGGGCCTGGCTGACGCTGCTGCCACGGATCTCGGCGGCGTAGTAGCGCAGGAAATCGACGGCTTCGCGGATTTCCGCGATCGCGTTCGGCAGCGATTTGCCGGCTTCGCGCACGGCCAGTGCCATCAGCTCGGCCTGGTGCTGCTCGAACAGGTCGCCCACGCGCAGCAGGATCTCGGCGCGTGCGCCATTGCCGAGTCCTTCCCATGCCGGGACGGCGGCGACCGCCGCGGCCAGCGCGGTGTCGACGTCGCCGACGGTGGCTTCGGTAACCTGGCCGACGATGTCGGCCGACTGCGCCGGATTGACGACGTTGACCGCGCCCGCGGCTTCCAGGGGACCGGCGACCAGCGGCGCCGCCAGGTACTGGCGCTGGGTGCCGAGTTCGCGTCCGAGGACCGCCAGCACGTCTTCGTTGGCCAGGTCGAGGCCGGCCGAGTTTTTACGGCCGTCCGGATACAGCGCCTGCGGCAGCGGAATGCGCGGATGCGGCAGACAGTGGGCGGCGCGCGCGGCCTCGAACGGATCGGTCAGCAGCGCCTCGACCGGCACGCTTTCGTCGACGATCTGGTTCACGAACGACGAGTTGGCGCCGTTTTCCAGCAGGCGCCGCACCAGGTAGGCCAGCAGGGTTTCGTGCGAGCCGACCGGCGCATAGATGCGGCAGGCTTTACCCAGATTGGCGGCGCCGACCACCTGGTCGTACAGCGTTTCGCCCATGCCGTGCAGGCACTGGAACTCGTAGTTCTGGATGCCGTCGGCCTTGGCCCAGGTGTAGATCACGGACAGCGTATGGGCGTTGTGGGTGGCGAACTGCGCGTAGATGACGTCGGTCGCGCCCAGCAGCTTGCGCGCGCACGTCAGGTACGAGACGTCGGTATACACCTTGCGCGTGTACACCGGGTAGCCCGGCAGGCCGTCGACCTGGGCGCGCTTGATCTCGGCGTCCCAGTAGGCGCCCTTCACCAGGCGCACCATGAACTTGCGCCCGCTGCGGCGCGCCAGGTCGATCACGAAGTCGATCACGAACGGGCAGCGCTTCTGGTAGCCCTGCACCACCAGGCCGATGCCCTCGAAGCCGGCCAGCTCGGCGTCGAACGCCAGCGCTTCCAGCATGTCGAGCGAGATCTCGAGGCGGTCGGCTTCCTCGGCGTCGATGTTGATGCCGATGTCGTACTGCTTGGCCAGCAGCACCAGCTTGCGCACGCGCGGCAGCAGTTCGCTCATCACGCGCGCGTACTGGCTGCGGCTGTAGCGCGGGTGCAGCGCCGACAGCTTGATGGAAATGCCCGGGCCGTCCTTGATGCCGCGGCCGTTCGAGGCCTTGCCGATCGCGTGGATCGCGGCTTCGTAGGAAGCATAGTAATTCTCGGCATCGCGCTCGGTCAGCGCGGCTTCGCCCAGCATGTCATAGGAATAGCGGTAGCCGCGGCTTTCGTTCTCGCGGCTGTTCTTCAGCGCTTCGTCAATGGTCTGGCCGGTCACGAACTGGTTGCCGAGCATGCGCATGGCCAGGTCGACACCCTTGCGGATCAGCGGCTCGCCGCCCTTGGCGATCAGGCGCGTCAGCGCGGCGCCCAGGCCGGTCTCGCTGCTCGAGGACACCAGCTTGCCGGTGACCAGCAGGCCCCAGGTGGCGGCGTTGACGAACAGCGACGGCGATTCGCCCAGGTGCTTCTTCCAGTCGCCGCGGCTGATCTTGTCGGCGATCAGGCGGTCGGCGGTCTCGCTGTCCGGGATGCGCAGCAGCGCCTCGGCCAGACACATCAGGGCGACGCCTTCTTCGGACGACAGCGAGAATTCGTGCATCAGCGCGTCGACGCCGGAGGAACGGGTACGCTTGGCGCGCACCGCCGACACCAGCTTGTGCGCCAGCGCGCGGGCGTCGCCGTGGGCGACGGCGCCCTGCGCCAGCAGCCATTCCACCGCGGTGGTCTCGTCACGGCGGTAAGCGGCGGTGATCGCGGCGCGCAGCGGCGTCTGCGCGTTGCGGGTCTCGGCCTGCAGGGCGTCGAAGGGCACGAAGGTGGTGGCCGGGGTGGCGGCAATGTTCATGGAAGCTCGAAGAAAAAGAAAATCAGGGGTCGGAAACCGGCCGCAAGGCGCACCGGATGCACAGCAAAACGCGCCGGTCCGCAGAGAACGGCCGACGCGATTTGACGGTTGGATACATGATTCGATTGTAGACAGAATTCTTCTTGATTAATTCTGTTTTTACGGAAGACTAGCAATAGATAGTTTTTGGTGAGAGAATTTCACCAAATAATATTTATAGTGGAGAGTGGTGCATATGCTGGACAAGATCAGCAAGAAAATCCTGGCCGAGCTGCAGAGCGACGGACGGATCAGCAACGTCGAACTGGCGGCGCGGGTCAACCTGTCCCCGGCGGCCTGCCTGGAACGGGTGCGCAAGTTGCACGAGTCCGGCTACATCATGGGCTATACGGCCCAACTGAATCCCCAGCTGCTCGACGTGTCGCTGCTGGTGTTCATCGAAGTGGTGCTGGACCGCACCACGCCCGAAGTGTTCGACGCCTTCAAGCAGAGCGTCCAGCTGATTCCCGAAGTGCTCGAGTGCCACATGGTGGCGGGCGGCTTCGATTACCTGGTGAAAGCGCGCGTCAAGGACATGGCGGCCTACCGGGAATTCCTTGGCAAGACGCTGCTGCAGAAGGGGGTGCGCGAGACGCACACCTATGCGGTGATGGAAGAGGTCAAGAATACGACCAAGTTGCCGATCAAGTAGGGCGCCCGGGAACAACGGCTGGCACGCCGTTGGCGCTGGCTTGCAAACGTTGACCTATGCACGTCGCCCCTGCGCAGGCAGGGGCCCAAGTTGCATACGCTGTCGAAACGCGTCGAACTTGGGCCCCTGCCTTCGCAGGGGCGACGATTACGTTGACGTGGCCATGATCGACGCTGCCTGACGAGCACGCTGCTCGGCTGGCAGCAGGCCTGCCTCAGGCCACTTCCATCCGGTCATTGGTCTCCGACTTCTGCGGCAAGGTCTTCTGCGCCGCCGCCGACATGCTTTCCAGGTTCTTGCGCAGCCAGCGGTGCGCCGGGCTGCGGCCGTCGCGTTCGTGCCACAGCATGTCCAGGTGCACGGCCGGCAGATGGAACGGCAGTTCACGCCAGACCAGGGCGTCGGCCGCACCGGTCGAGGCGATCAGGTGTTTCGGCAGCACGGTGACCAGGTCGGAGTTGGCGACCACGCGGCCGGCGGTGAAGAACTGGTTCACGGTCAGCAGGATGCGCCGTTCGCGGCTCATCTGGGCCAGCGCTTCGTCGACCAGGCCGTGGGCGCGCCCGGAGAAGCTCACCAGCAGGTGGTCGGCCTTGCAATAATCGTCGAGTTCCAGCTTGCCCTGGGCCAGCGGGTGGTTCTTGCGCATCACCGCCACGTACTCGCCCGAATACAGGCGCTCGTGACGGATCGGCGAACCGGTTTCGTAGGACAGCTGGGCCGCCACGCCGGGGAAGAAACCGACCGCCAGGTCGATGTCGCCGCGCAGCAGCATCGGACGCGGTTCGCGCGTGGTCAGCGGCACCATGCGGATGTTCACGCCCGGCGCTTCTTTTTCGATCGAACGCACCAGGGACGGCAGCCACAGCGCGGCGGTGGCGTCGGCCATCGCCAGGCGGAAGGTGGCCTGGGCCTTGGAGACGTCGAAGGTTTCCGGCATCACGGCCGCTTCCAGCGCGGCCAGCGCCTGGCGCACCGCCGGCCACAGCGCTTCGGCGCGCGGCGTCGGCTTGACGCCATAGGCGGTGCGGATCAGCAGCTCGTCGCCGAGGCTCTCGCGCAAACGTTTGATCGCGTTCGAGACCGCGGGCTGGGTCATCGCCAGGTGGCCGGCGGCGCGGGTCAGGTTTTGCTCGGTCATGACGGCGTCGAAGACACGGAGCAGGTTCAAGTCAAGCGTAAGAAAGCTCATGGGAATCCGGCGCAAAAAGGTGAAATGGGTGACTGACAGTGTACCCGATTTCCATTCACGAACAGCATAAGCGCTATTAAGGAACGTAATTAGATTTATATGTTGCGTTGCACTATAGTGACATTGAACCCATCGATCCTGTATAGCGCGCCATGTCTTTTACTGCCACCCTGTTCCAAACCCCGGTCACGAACCTGCCCTTCGCCCAGCTGGCCACCAGCATGGTCCAGCTGACCGTGCTCGGCGCCGTCCTGATGTTCTTCCGCCCGCTCCTGATCGGTATCGCCCGCGCCCTGGTGCTGGTGGTGCGCCCGCGTCCGACCAAGGATGAACTGGCCGCGCGCCGCAAGCTGGCCCTGACGAAAGCCGCCGAGGCCGTCGTGCCAAGCGTGCGCGCCCAAGGCTCGCGCTCCTGATAGAATTACTCCGCTTCCTCCAAAAAACGGCGTCCGGTAACGGGCGCCGTTTTTTTTCGTCCGCACTTCGCCTCTTCCTGCTCTCCTGCCCCTTTTCTCGCCTGCCCTGTCGCGCTGCCACGCTGGCCGGCCGCGTCGTCGCTGGCCGAATGCGATCCCTTTTCAGCGTTTGCCCGTGATTTCCGGTTATCCGGCTTTTCAGGGTTTTTTTCGACCGTATGATTTAACAATAAGTCGCTGGCAGACAGTCTTTGCATAAATTCGATGATGAATGAGATGTAAGGAAGTGCGCATCATATCGACAGATAAAAGAAATATCGCTGCTATTGATGAGATAGAGAAAAATACGGCATGCATGTCGGATCATGCGATATGTATGCGCAACATCTAGATTTAATCGTTTATTGTCGAGTGATCACGGATCAATAGCTTCGCTTTGGACGAAGTTCATGATTGGTCATCGCATATGGATGAGTCAAGGTAAGTATCGATAAAATCGACCATCAAGCCCATCAGTGCCCTCGGAGAACCGGCCAGGGGGTACCCTGCCCCCGAAAAAACGGGGCATACGCAGTCAAAAAGTCGGAACGAAAAAAAACGCGGCCACCGGTTGCCCGGGGCCGCGTTGTGCGGGGTATCAGGAAAAAATCAGCGGGCGTCGCCCAGCAGCGCCGGCTTGAGCGAGCGGTCGACCGGCTTGTCGCCCAGCCAGATGCGCAGCAGCGCGTTGTAGAAGGTGACGTCGGGGACGTTCTCGATCAGCTTCTTGCCGTTCAGTTCGCATACCGTGCCGCTGCCCGGGATCCAGTCGATGTGCAGCACGTCACCCTTCTTGAGGCCGTCGACGCCGGCGAACATCTCGCCGAACTTGCCGATCTGGGCCACGATCCGCTGCTTTTCGGCCTTGTCGACGTTGTCGTTCAAGCCTTCCATGAAGGCCTTGCCGAAATCTTCCGAGGAGACGTCACGTGCCATCTGCAGTGTGACGCGGCGCGGGCCGTCCTGTTTGAGGATCTCGGCGACCGCCTTCAATTTTTCGGGCAGATACAGGCCGGCCGCGTACACCTTGATCACGAACTTGGTACGCATGCCGGCGCCGTTCAGCTTCAGGTCCTTGCCCGCGACCTTGGTGGTGTCTTCGAACTTGTAGCCGCTGACGTCGACCGTTGCCGCGGCGGCAGGCAGGGCGATGCCGAGCGCCAGGGCGGCGCCGGCAGCCAGCGTGGTCAAGGTGGATAAGCTGAAGCGATGCTTTGTTGTAGAAATCATGGTGTCTCCATCGGATTGAACGCAAGCGAGCAGGATGCTGCTTGCACGCACTGTATCCACAGAGTCGCCGATGAGCAACTGGTCTTGCAATTTCACACGAATGCAAGCGCTCAGGATTCCCGGGCGCGCTGCCCCGCTTCGCCGTAGGGTTCGTCCTGTTCCCTCTCGATCGCCTGCAGTACCGCCTTGGGGTCGGCCGGCTGGGACAGTTCTTCCGCCTCCTTGTCGCCTTCGGTGCGGACGCCGGGGATGTCGCGCCGCAACTGTTCCAGCATCTCGATGATCTTGCTGGTCTTTTCCTCGGTCAGCAGGTTGACCTGCAGATCGAGGTGGGCGTGGTGGTCGGCCAGCTTGGACATGCGGTTCTGGCGGATCAGCACGGTGGTCGAGACAATGAAGGCATTCAGGGTGACGATGCCCTGCAGCAGGGAAAATGGCGGCGGGTCGAAGGTCTTGAAATGCAGGTCGGTGGCGGTGATGTTGACGGCGATCCAGCACAGGATCAACACGGCATTGACTGCCACATACCCCGAACTGCCGAGGACAAGCGCGACTTTTTCCACGACCCGCTGGGTGGCGGTGACGTGTTCTTCGTGGCGCGCATAGAAATCGGCGATGGTACCGATGTTTTCGGCGACCGACGACGGCAGCTCGGGGCGCTGGTCGGATTCCTTGTCCATGGAAGCAGCATAGCACGGCGCCAAAAACGGCCGCGAACGCCACATGACGTCCGCAATCAAACTGCAATGGCGATCGCAACCAATAAGCAGGCGGGAAATGGGTCGCCGGGATCGGCACGGGACAAAAAAATGCCGGCCACGGGGCCGGCACGGGGGGAGATCAGGCCGCCTTGGCGGCGGTCAGCCGTTCATACTTGGCCTGGAGTTGTTCGCGGGTTTCACGCCACGCCGGATCGAAGGGGATGCAGGCAACCGGACACAGTTGCTGGCACTGCGGTTCGTCGAAATGGCCGACGCACTCGGTGCACTTGTTGGGATCGATCTGGTAGAACTCCGCGCCCATCGAGATCGCGTCGTTCGGGCACTCGGGCTCGCACACGTCGCAATTGATGCAGTCGTCGGTAATCAGCAAAGCCATGGGATAACTCGGTGGTTATGCCTTCGGCGCGGTCGAGGCGGCAGCGGTAGCTGCATTGGCGGCAATCTTCTTTTGCAGCCAGCGGTCGACCGAGGGGAAGACGAATTTCGACACGTCGCCGCCCAGCATGGCGATCTCGCGCACGATGGTGCCCGAGATGAACTGGTACTGGTCGGACGGGGTCAGGAACAGGGTTTCGACGTCGGGCAGCAAGTAGCGGTTCATGCCCGCCATCTGGAATTCGTACTCGAAGTCGGACACGGCACGCAGGCCGCGCACGATCACCCGGGCGTCGTGCTTGCGCACGAAATCCTTGAGCAGGCCGGAAAAGCTTTCGACCTTCACGTTCGGATAATGGCCCAGCACTTCATTGGCAATTTCCAGGCGTTCGTCGAGCGAAAAGAAGGGTTTCTTGTTCTTGCTGTCGGCGACGCCGACCACAAGCGTATCGAACAAGCCCGACGCGCGACGCACCAAATCCTCATGGCCGCGGGTCAGCGGATCGAAAGTACCTGGATAAACGGCTACAACCATTGCGGCTCCTGGAAAATGCACCTGAATAGACGCGCATTATGCCTGAAATTTCGGCAGCTGCCCCGGCCTGGGGTGGATGTTGCAACGTTTTAGTGCAATTTCAAGAGGTGGAAGTGGACCATGCCGGCCTTGTCGCCACGCACCAGCTGCCAGCCCGCCAGCCAGTCGGGTACGCCGCTCTGCTCGCTACTCTGCGCGCTGCCCGGCGCGTCGCCCTCTTGCGCGAACGGCAGGCGGTCGCCGGATTCCGCATACAGCAGGCCGCCCGGCTTCAGCAGTTGCGCGCACAGCGGCAGCGCCTGGGCCAGGAAATCCTGCTGGTAAGGCGGGTCGAGGAAGATCAGGTCGAAGCGCTGGCCGCGCTGGACCAGGTCGCGCGCCACCGCCAGCGCATCGGCGCGCAGGATCCGGACATTGTCCGCCTTCAGCTTGTCCTTGATGGTTTCCAGCTGGTGCACCACCGGGCCGACGGTGTCGATCATCGTCACCGAGCGGGCGCCGCGGCTGGCCGCTTCGAAGCCGAGGGCGCCGCTGCCGGCGAACAGGTCGAGGCAGTCGAGCGCATCCCAGTCGCCGTCGGTCTGGTGGTTGATCCAGTTGAACACGGTTTCGCGCACGCGGTCCGGGGTCGGGCGCAGGCCGAAGGCGTCGAGCACGGGCAAGGGGGTGCGTTTCCAGGCGCCGCCGATGATGCGGACCTGTTGCGGCGGGCCGGGACGGCGGGGAAACGCGGGGGAGGAAGACTTCTTCTTTTGCATGGCGGGACTATACCATGTGGGTTCTTGCTGACAGTACCAGCCCAGTTGCTTGTCTGGTAAGGTGGGCACCCCGTGCCCACGTGCGACGTTCGCGGTGTGTTGACTTTCGCGTGGGCACGGAGTGCCCACCCTACGCATCGATTATTTGCCCTGGGCCAGTTCGTTGAAATCGTTGATCCAGCCCTGCATGCGTTTCTGCGCATGCGCTTTCTGTTCCGGCGTGGTCAGGCGCACCGCCGTGACGATGAACTTCGCGGTGTTATCCACGTAGGCATCGAAGAAAGCCTTGCGCTCCGGCGTTTCCATGCGGTCGAACATCTCGCGCAGCAAGTTGTGGATGGCCGACATGGTCTGTTCCTTGTTCAGCTTTTCCTGCTGCACGCGGCGCAGCAGCGCCACGATTTTCTTCTGGCGCAGCGTGCGTTCCTGCAACCAGATCTCGTTGTCGAGCGGACGCGCATCCGACGCCTTGCGCAGCGCCGCCGTCTGCTCGCGGCTGAAGCTGCCGAACCACAGTTCGAACTGTTCCATCGACTTTTTGAAACGCGCATCCTGCTGGTCCTGCACGCTGCCGCTCATGAATTTCTTGCGGAAGTCGGCATTGTTCTTGGCAAACTTCTTTTCCATCTGCGAGATCTGCTCGGGCTTGATCGACAGCGCGAGGTCGGCCAGCTGCGGTAAGGCCTTGAAGGCCAGCAATTCGGTGCGTGCCTTGATGTCGCGGTAGTCGGCCAGCAGTTCGTCCTGGGTGACGTTGCCGTCGCCGAGCTGGCGCTGCATCTTGGTCAGCAGGCCGGCGTAGTCGCGCAACTGGGTGGTGCGGTGCCACTGGAACAGGCTGTCGATGTCTTTCTTGACCCAGTCGGACTGGTCGCTATCGATATCGATGTATGCATTCAACCACCAGTACAACAAGGTGTCGCCATGGTTGTAGGTGAACCGGACAGAACTGCAGCCTGCGGCCAGGACCACGACAAAGGCCAGAAACAGCAGGCGCACGCGCTGGAGCAGCTGGGGGTGCGTGTTAAACTTTTTCATTTCGTAATCACTTCAACTCAATCAACTCATCCGAGATCGGCTTATGAACGTTGTCATCCTCGCCGCAGGCATGGGAAAGCGCATGCAATCCGCACTGCCGAAAGTCTTGCATCCGCTGGCCGGCAAGCCGCTGTTGCAGCATGTTATTAACACCGCCCGCACGCTCCAGCCGAGCAAATTATGCGTGATTTACGGGCACGGCGGCGCAGCGGTGCCGAGTGCGGTTGCCGCATGGCGCGCCGCGGACGGCGTCGCCATCGACACCGCGCTGCAGCAGCCGCAGCTGGGCACCGGCCACGCCGTGATGCAGGCGCTGCCGCAGATCGATGCCGAGGCGCCGACGCTGGTACTGTACGGCGACGTGCCGCTGACCACCGCCGCCTCGCTGCAGCGCCTGGTCGAAGCGGCCGGCGACGACAAGCTGGCCATTCTCACCGTGGTGCAGGACAACCCCTTCGGGCTGGGCCGCATCGTGCGCGAGGACGGCAGGATCGTGCGCATCGTCGAAGAAAAGGATGCGACCGAAGCCGAGCGCGCGATCAAGGAAATCAACAGCGGCATCATGGTCATTCCGACCAAGTACCTGGGCGGCTGGCTGGACGCGCTGCAGAACAACAATGCCCAGGGCGAGTACTACCTGACCGACATCGTGGCGCAGGCCGTGGCCGCCGGCGTGCCGGTGGTCTCGGCGCAGCCGTCGAGCGAATGGGAAGTGGCCGGCGTCAACAGCAAGGTGCAGCTGGCCGAGCTCGAGCGCCGCCACCAGCTGAACATCGCCATCGCTCTGCTGGAAAAGGGTGTGACGCTGCTGGATCCGGCCCGCATCGACGTGCGCGGCACCCTGACCTGCGGCCGCGACGTCACCATCGACGTCGGCTGCGTGTTCGAGGGCGACGTGGTGCTGGGCGACGGCGTGACGGTCGGTGCCCACTGCGTGCTGGTGAACACGACGGTCGCGGCCGGTGCGCAAGTGAAACCGTTCTGCCACTTCGAGGATGCGGTGGTCGGCGAAAAGTCGGTGATCGGCCCATACGCGCGCCTGCGCCCGGGTACCGAGCTGGGCCAGGATGTCCACATCGGCAACTTCGTCGAAGTCAAGAACAGCAAGATCGCGGACCGCAGCAAGGCGAATCACCTGGCGTACGTGGGCGATGCCGACGTCGGCTCGGGCGTGAACATCGGCGCCGGCGTCATCACCTGCAATTACGACGGCGCCAACAAATTCCGCACCACGATCGAGGACGATGCCTTCATCGGCAGCGACAGCCAGTTGGTGGCGCCGGTCACCGTCGGCAAGGGCGCGACCCTGGGCGCCGGCACCACGCTGACCAAGAACGCGCCGGCCGGCAAGCTGACGATTTCGCGTCCCAAGCAGCTGACGCTCGACGGCTGGCAGCGTCCGGTGAAGATCAAGAAGTAAGCATCACGGCTGGGTTATGCACCGGATGGGCACAGCCGGTGCACAGCAAGCCCACAGGCTGTGCACAGGATTGTCAACCGGCTGTGCACATGGGTCTCGGCGGGTCATCCACATCGTTATCCACAGCCCGGCTCAGCCTTCCTGGCGGGCCGGGAGCAGTGCCAGGCCCTGGGCGACGTCGCCTAGGGCGGCGCGGATTGCCGGCACCAGCGCAGCCAGCAGGCCGGCGCCCATCACCTCTGCCGCTTCATGAAGCGCCGGCATCGTCCCGGATACCAGCAGCGCGGCGCCAACGCCGGGCAGTGCGCCCAGACAAGTTATCCACAATATCTCCAGCTCCAGCATCAGCACCAATACCGTCCGGCGCATGCCGAGCGCACGCAGGCTGGCCAGTTCGCGCCGCCGCGCCAGCGTCTGCACGACGGTGTGGGCGGCCATGACGCAGGCCAGGATCGCCAGCGCCGGCACGCGGTCGGCGCCGCAGCCGAGCGCAGCGGTCACCAGTGCCGCCGCCAGCATGGCAAGCCAGGCGCGCGGCCGGCCGAACAGCACCGTGCGCAGCGCCAGCCTGGCCAGGTTCATGCCGGCACCCGCGGCGCCGGAGACGCTTGCGGCGTGGGCGGCGGCACATGGCGCGGCAGGCGGCGCGGGGTGTCGGCCGGGCGCTGTCCCAGCCGGCCATCGCTGAGCTGCAGCGTGCGCGATGCCCGATACAGCTGGCGCTGGTCGCGGGTGGAGATCACGAATGCGGTGCCCTGCTCGCGCTGGCAGGCGGCGAACAGCTCGAGCACCATGCGCAGCGCGCTGCCGTCCAGGCGCGAGGTCGGCTCGTCGGCCACCACCAGGCGCGGCCGCGTGACCAGGGCACGCGCGATCGCCACGCGCTGGCACTGGCCCGGGTCCAGGCGCGCCGGATGCTGGTGGACCTGCGCCGCCAGCCCGAGCCGGGCCAGCAATTCGGTGGCATAGGCGCGCGCCTCGGCGGCTTGCGGGCGCGCCAGGCGGCGCTGCAGCAGCAGGGGCAGCACGACGTTGTCGCGCGCGCTCAAGACCGGAAGCAGGCGGAAGCACTGGAATACCGGACCGATGAGGCGCGTGCGCAGCGCCAGGCGCTCACGCTCACCCAGGGTGGCAACGTCGATGCCGTCCAGCGTCATGCATCCTGCCGTGGCCGGCTCGAGCAGGCCGATCAGGTTCAGCAACGTGGTCTTGCCGTGGCCGGACGGCGCGCAGATCGCCACCATCTCGCCGGCATCGACCTGCATGTCGATGCCGCTCAGCGCGTGGATGCTGGACAGGCCGTGATGGTAAGTTTTATGGATGTCGGCCAGCCTCAGCAGCGCCCCATCCTTTCCCATCGCCTCGCTGTGCACGATCGCCTCGCCCGGTGCAGTAAGAATTGCCAGTAGACACTTTCTGCAGCAGACGACGGTTGCGGTTGCTCAATGGCAACTTATACAGCGATGCGTGTCTCGAACTTGCTACGGAAGGTCGAAAAATAGGCTTTGACGTTGCGCACGTTGCTGTGGGTGGTGAACAGGCGGTGCGCCAGCGCGTGGTAGGCCGGCATGTCGGCGACCTGCACCATCAGCACGAAGTCGGGACCGGGCGAGACGCGGTAGCACTGCAGTACCGCCGGCTCGTCGGCGACCACGCGCTCGAACTCGTCCATGCGGTCGGCGGCCTGCACGTCCAGCGTGATCTCGACGATGGCGGTCAGGCGGACGCCGACGCGTTCCGGCGCCACGATCGCAACTTGCCGTTCGATAACACCGTTGTCCATGAGCTGTTTGACGCGGCGCAGGCAAGTCGGTGGAGAGACGTGTACCAATTCCGCCAACTCGGCATTGGTATGCGAGGCATCAATTTGCAAAGCGTTGAGGATGCGACGATCAATTTCGTCCAGAGATGGGGTCTCGTTCGGCATTTTTATAAAAATCTAAGGTAAAAATGAAAGGAAATTTCATGCATAGCCTAGCATGAAATAATATTTCAAAAAGAGGCTCACACAGAAAGCTTATTTCATGGCGTCTGGCATACAGTAGTGACATCAGACAACTTTCGGAGATTTTCATCCATGTGCGGCATCGTCGGGGCAGTGGCCCAGCGCAATATCACCCCCATCCTGATCGAAGGTTTGAAGCGCCTCGAATACCGCGGCTACGATTCCTGCGGCGTCGCCCTGCACGTGGACGGTCATCTGGCACGCTCGCGCAGCACCTCGCGCGTGGCCGACCTCGAAACCCAGATCGCGGAAACGCAGCTGAGCGGCTTCACCGGCATCGCCCACACCCGCTGGGCCACCCACGGCGCCCCGGCCACCAGGAACGCCCACCCGCACTTTTCGCCGAGCGAAGAGAATGCCCGCATCGCGCTGGTCCACAACGGCATCATCGAAAACCATGACGAGCTGCGCGCCGAACTGACCGGCCTCGGCTACGTGTTCCAGAGCCAGACCGACACCGAAGTCATCGCCCACCTGGTCGACCACATGTACGACGGCGACCTGTTCGCCACCGTGCAGCAAGCCGTCAAACGCCTGCACGGCGCCTATGCGATCGCCGTGTTCTGCCGCGAAGAACCGCACCGCGTGGTGGCCGCGCGCCAGGGCTCGCCGCTGATCGTCGGCCTGGGCAAAGGTGAAAACTTCGTCGCCTCGGACGCGATGGCGCTGGCCGGCACCACCGACCAGATCATCTACCTGGAAGAAGGCGACGTGGTCGATTTGCAACTGGCCCGTTACTGGATCGTCGATGCCGAAGGCCGCCCGGCCGAGCGCGAAGTCAAAACCGTGCACGCCCACACCGGCGCCGCCGAACTGGGCCCGTACCGCCACTACATGCAGAAGGAAATCTTCGAGCAGCCGCGCGTGGTCGGCGACACCCTGGAAGGCGTCACCGGCATCATGCCGGAACTGTTCGGCGACCAGGCCTACCGCGTGTTCAAGGAAATCGACCGCGTGCTGATCCTGGCCTGCGGCACCAGCTATTACGCCGGCCTGACCGCGAAATACTGGATCGAATCGGTGGCCAAGATCCCGGTGAACGTCGAGATCGCCAGCGAATACCGTTACCGCGACAGCGTGCCGTGCCCGACCACCCTGGTGGTAACGATCTCGCAATCCGGCGAAACCGCCGACACCCTGGCCGCTCTGAAACACGCGCGCAGCCTGGGCATGCCGCACACGCTGACCATCTGCAACGTCGCTACCAGCGCCATGGTGCGCGAGTGCAAGCTGGCCTACATCACCCGCGCCGGCGTCGAAGTCGGCGTCGCCTCCACCAAGGCCTTCACGACCCAGCTGGCCGCGCTGTTCCTGCTGACCCTGACGCTGGCACAAGTCAACGGCCGCCTGAGCGACGAAGAGGAAGCGAACTATTTGAAACAGATGCGCCACCTGCCGGTCGCGCTGTCGTCGGTGCTGGCGCTGGAGCCGCAGGTGATCGCCTGGGCCGAGGAATTCGCGCGAAAAGAAAACGCCCTGTTCCTGGGCCGCGGCATCCACTACCCGATCGCACTGGAGGGCGCCCTGAAACTGAAGGAAATCTCGTACATCCACGCCGAAGCCTACCCGGCAGGCGAGCTGAAGCACGGCCCGCTGGCACTGGTGACCGAAGAGATGCCGGTGGTGACCATCGCCCCCAACGACGCGCTGCTGGAAAAGCTGAAGTCGAACATGCAGGAAGTGCGCGCGCGCGGCGGCCAGCTGTACGTGTTCGCCGACGTCGATTCGCGCATCACCTCGGGCGACGGCCTGCACGTCATCCGCCTGCCTGAGCACTATGGTTTGCTGTCGCCGATCCTGCACGTCGCGGCGTTGCAGCTGCTGGCGTATCACACGGCGCTGGCGCGCGGTACCGATGTCGACAAGCCGAGGAATCTGGCGAAGTCGGTGACGGTGGAATAAGCCCGAACTGCGCTGGAACCGACAGCTGTGGACAGACAATAAAGTCGGACACAAAACAATAAAGTCGGACACAAAACAATAAAGTCTGACACTAGTGTATGCAGAGCCGTCAACGTTCATTCGAGCGTAGGCGGCTCCTTTTATGTCACCGTAGCCAAGCACTTTAGGATGTAAGCGCCTGTCATCTCGTTGGCATCGCTTGAGATCCATGGCGCCACGCGCAACCGTATGGTGGCATGATACAATTATAGGTTTTTCTATGTCTGCCTAGCTGCACTCGCAGTCATACGAACCAAAAGGCAATTCAAGCTTTTATTGCTTGATTGAATCATAGCATTTTGGTAACCTCAATGTTGTCCGGACGTCTTTCTGCCGTTGAGACATGTTGGTTCGCTTCTCAACGTCGTCGCACTTTGGTGTTCGTACTTCGAACACACTAGGATTACCGGAGTTTCCCATGGCCCGTTCTGACCAAATGAAAGCGCTGTTGAAGGCGCATGCTAGCAACGATAACGACCATTTCTATGCCGTTGCAATGCAAGTGGCTGCGGACGAGGCGCTACGGGGGCATGTCAGGTTGGCGGCTGAGTTACGCGACCTGATCGACCGTGCCAAGATCGAGGCGACACAGGCGGCTGGCAAACCGATACCCCTGGCGCAACCGAAAGGCGAACTTTCGGAATTGCTGACGGTTCAGTACCCCCATGAGCACTTTAACCAGATGGTGCTGTCCGAGGGGGTCTCGGGAAAATTGCAGCGGGTGCTCAAGGAGCAGCGGCATGGCGCGCAACTGAAGGCGCATGGTCTCAGTCCGCGACGCAAGCTTCTCCTTGTAGGTCCACCCGGCACCGGTAAAACGATGACGGCGGCGGTATTGGCTGGAGAGCTGAGACTTCCCCTATTTACAGCCCGGTTCGACAGCTTGATCACCAAGTTCATGGGAGAAAGCGCCGCTAAACTTCGCCTCGTTTTCGACGCCCTCAAGTCGACCAAGGGCGTGTATTTTTTCGACGAGTTCGATTCGCTTGGCCTGCAGCGAGGAAGCCAGCATGACGTCGCCGAGATGCGTAGAACGCTCAACATGTTCCTCCAGCTGATCGAGCAAGACGGGTCCGACAGCCTAATTGTCGCCGCCACCAACCATGCGAAAGATCTGGACGTTGCCTTGTTCCGCCGTTTTGACGACATCATTCGCTACGATGCGCCTGACGAACGCCAGATCGAGGCTCTGTTACGGAATAAGCTCGCCTTATACGCGCCAGATACATTCGATTATCGCGAACTGGCCAAATACGGCCAAGGTGAGTCGCATGCGGACATCGTTCGCGCGTGCCAGGACGCGGTAAAGGACGCTGTCATCGCCGGCGACGAGCAAATATCGTTCGATAACGTCGTTCTACATCTGCAGGAAAGAGCTGCCAGCAAACCATTGTGATATCCACAAGGAAACCTGTAGAATTATCGAAGAGATAATTCGAAAGGCCTTGCATGGCAGAACAGAATCTTCCGCATATTGTGATTAACGGATTCGTTCAATCACAGGATTTTCAGTCCCCGCTTTCTGTTCGACGGCAAACCCCACCGCAGCGTGATCGGGAAGAGCACGGGCGCCAGTTGCTTGTCAAAGTCGCCGCCCTACAAGTCCACGAGCAGAACCTGAATGCGCAACGAGCGGAACTCGAACTTCCGCAGCAGAGTGGCCTAACGATTGCCGTCGACATTGTTCCGAAAAATTCGATCGATTATAAAACCTTCGAATGGAAGAAAGATGGCGTGGAGCTGCTTTCGGTGGTCGAAGGCAGCGCTGCGGATACGGTCACGCTTTTCGTCCCGGACGGAAAGCTGACGGCACTTGCCAGCCGCATCCAGGACTACCAGTCCAAGAATTATCGCGACACCGACAAGCCAGCCAATGCCAACCTGGTCAACGCAATCCACGATATCCGGCGCGCCGCGTTTGCCCAGCTCTGGACGGACACGTCGCCTATGCCCGCCGACGAGCCGACCTGGTGCCAGGTATGGTTGAGAAAGTCGAAGCTGTCATCCAGCGCCGTCAAGGACAGGTTCGCGGACTTGGCGGGGCGTCTTGGAATCGAGGTCGATCCGGGCTTCGTCACCTTCCCAGGAAGGGTCGTGGTGGCGGCCAAGGGCAACCGGCCGATGTTCGAGAACGCCCTGCAGCTGTTGGATCTGGTGGCTGAGGTACGCGCGGTGCGGCCGACCGCGGCGTTCTTCCTAGCCGACCTGAGTCCAGAAGAACAAGCCGGCTGGATTAAGGATTTGGCGGATCGCACCACGCATGAGAGGGAGGACGACGGACCTTTCGTGACGCTCCTCGACACGGGCGTGAACAACGGCCATCCTCTGTTACGGCCGGCGCTGCATACGGACGACTGTCACGCTGTCGAGCCGACCTGGGGTGTGTCTGATCACCATGGCCACGGCACCGGCATGGCCGGTCTCGCCCTTTATGGAGACCTGACCGAGCCGCTCGCCTCTGGCGAGCCGGTGACGATTCCGCACGGTCTCGAGTCGGTGAAAATCCTTCCACCAGAGGGCGAAAACCCTGTGCACCTGTATGGCGCGGTCACTGCCGTGGCAACCAACCGGGTTGAGATCCAGGCGCCCGGCAGAAGGCGGACCTTCGCTATGATGACCACCTCGTCCGGCGACATATTCGGTGCCCCGTCCGAATGGTCTGCGACGATCGACCAGCTCTCGTTCGGCAGGACGGCCCCCGAGATTGGCAGCGAGGACGACGACGAGCCGGAAGTTCGGAAGCAGCGTTTGTTCGTGCTATCCGCCGGGAATGTGCCATGGCAAGAGTGGAGTCAATACCCGCACGTGAACGCAGTGCGCACCGTCGAGAATCCGGCGCAATCCTGGAATGCAATCACCGTCGGCGCCATGACCGACCTGACGCATGTGGATGCGTCGACCTATCCCAACTACGTGGCAATTGCCGCGGCCGGCGCATTGAGTCCCTCGTCAAGGACGTCCACGGCATGGAGCGGCGCCTGGCCCTACAAGCCGGACGTCGTTGCGGAAGGAGGGAACGGCTGTCTGGAGCACGGCTTGCACGTGTCGGTCGGGCCGGAATCCGTGCGCCTGCTCACCACGTCGCCAGACCCGGTCGACGAGCCACTGACGGAATCCGGCGACACCAGCGCGGCCGCGGCGGAAGTGGCCCGCCTGTGCGCCCATATCAGCGCCGTATATCCGGCCTACTGGCCCGAGACGATCCGAGCACTTGTCGTCCACGGCGCACGGTATACGCCCGCCATGCGGGGGCTTCTGCCCGTTAACGTGCGAAAGCAAGACAAGATTAACCTGCTGCGCACGTTTGGTTATGGCTTGGTCAGTGCGGAGAACTCCCGGTCATCTACCCGGCGCCGCGCAACCATGGTCATCGAACGGGAATTTTATCCCTATCGTCTCGATGGTTCCAACGTCAAGCTCGGACAGATGCAGCTACATGACCTGCCTTGGCCCAGGGACGAGCTGCTCGCACTCGATGGCGAAGTCGCGATGCGAGTGACGCTGTCGTATTTCGTCGAGCCGAATCCGGCACGGCGGGGCTGGCAAAGCAAGTTCCGCTATCAGTCCTACGCCTTGCGCTTTGCCGTACGCGGCGCCACCGAATCCGAAGAGATGTTCCTCAAACGCATCAACAAGCTTGAACGCGACGAGGATGACACGGATACGCATGGGGATCCCGACAGTGAGAACTGGACCATGGGCGCGCAACTTCGCGCAAAGGGTTCGGTTCACTCAGATGTGTGGGTTGGCACTGCCGCGCAACTGGCAACCAAATCCCAGATTGCGGTCATCCCCGTCGGTGGCTGGTGGAAGGACTGGAGGGAGGCTGGTCAGTTCAGGACAACCGCGCGATATGCCCTTGTCGTCTCGCTGGAGGTGTCTGAAAGCGTCACGACGGCCGTCGACCTGTATGCGCCGATTGCGGTGAAAACGACGATCGCAGTGCCAGCGCAAGCGACGACGATTGATATCGCCTCCTAAAATCACACATTTACCTCAATTACGAGAATCAGGAGCGGCTACAGCAACTGAAACACGCTCTTGGCGAGCTTTGACGTATAGGAATCGTGTTTGTTCATCGAATGTTTATCGTGAATCGACGTGGTCTGTCACCTGCCTTGGAGGAGCGCGGCCAGGAGCTTTTCAACTTGAGGCGCCAAAGGACAGGTCAATCCGGCGGTGCGTAGAAGACGCCAGCGTACGAGAGGTTCACCCTTGGCTCGGCTCGCCTTTGCAATCGCTTGCAACCGTCGGCACTGATAGGCGTCTACAGTTTCTTCTAGTGCCTGGATAGCTTGTATCGTGAGCGGAAGCTTCGCTGAAAATTTTTCGATTAACGGTTTCCGGCCGGTGGCCCTGGCTAACTGCGCTGCCGAGACTCTTGTTCGGACATCAGATGCATAAAGCAGTGCAGCATGGTGCCGGACTTGTTCAGCATACTCGCGGTCTCGCACATGCCAAGCTACCTTGTTGCGTACTGTTGCACGTGGCTTTGCGCAACGTGAGATGGTTTCTCGAAGCCATTGCCTGTCGTGCTTGTAGAGCCACATGTAGTCATAGGCACGTCGTGCAGGGATACTACTGATCTGCTCCACAAATCGCTGTCGCCGGGCATTACAAGAAGCGCTGCTCAATTCGTTCTCAGGGGTTATCCCATGGTATGGGAGGATCCGGACGTTAGCGCTCTTGTCCAGGTTCTCGCAGTAAGCTTGCAACGCTCTCGGCGACGTTTGCAGCATGATCATCAAAACCAGGTGTTTTAGTGGATGCATCGTCGTGCGATGCTTGTACAGATGCCTGAATATCCAATCCGGTATCTGGCAGAATGCCAAGTCCAGTTCAGCGCTCTGCGCCAAACTGAAGCAGTTTGCAGCATGGGTGACTGCGGCATGTTCTATGCGACCGTTTCGATCAATCCAGCCTTGTCGGGCAGCTTGCTCGCGGTAGAAGCTTCGCAAAACCGATCGCGGTGTCGGAGGCAACTGCATGGCAAGAAGGTCCGCGCTCGCTTTGGCCAGCTCAAACAGGTCATCGCATAGCATCTCCCTCATCGGGAGAATCGACGACGCCGTTTCGACCCAGCTATCGCTCGGTAAGAACAAGTTGTGCCGTCGCAATTCAACAAGGTCAGCTCGCACTTCCGCGAGCAGGCGCCCGTGCAGGTGACACAGCAAGACGCCTGGAAGACTATGCGCCCGGTGCCAATATGGGGAGCCGTATCGCATTTCGTCTTCGATACAACACTGGTCGCAGTATCGAAACACGTTGCGGCCACCAATGCGGCTCGCGACCAAGCCGATACCGATTTTCGTGCCGCCAGCGCTATGGCTGGTCATTGCCTGTAGGCAGGCTGTCGTCTGTTCGGGCCGAAGAAATGGTCTGAAGTATGGCAGTAATGTCCACTGGTCGATTAGCTCATCCAACGACTGTGCCGCGTTAACCGGTAATGCAGCACAAAGGTTCGGAAGGTGACTTGGAAGACTGGCTGTTGCTACAAGCGCGTGGGTGCCAAAGACGTCCTGTAACGTTTGGCGTTCGCGGGGATTGCCGGACAAGCGATGAAAACGGGAAATCAGGCTGTGCAGGCTTTCATCGGGCAGGAGCGTTGGAAAAAACGGCAGAGGATGCGAGGTGATCGTCTCCATGGCACTCTCGGTACAGCGCCGAGTAGACCTCGGCCTGAACTATGTGACGGCATGATAGGTGTCTGAAAACTCAAGGACGTCTTTCGCTAACCAACCCTGCTCAGCCAAAGCGACGTGCGGATCGGCGTCCGAAGCTATCTTGCGAGACACTTGGCTGACAGCATCCGGTTCTGGCCTTTCAGCACGAACTTGCGGCACTTCGGCGATCACATTGACAGCTTTGTTGATATGCAGCGCAGCAAGCTGGTTGATCGACACAGATGATTCATTTCTCATCAGCGCGTCCAACTGCTCATCTGGTGGAAGCAGATCTTCAAATCTTTTCATCGCCGCGGTATCGCCACTGCGCAGCGCAGCGATCGCCGGTTTCAGCAGCTTGAGCTTCGTGTCCGCGATGTGTCTGAACACGTGTTCGTTTAAGGTCTCAATATTGGCCTGCATCGCATAGCGCTGGCCCAGGATCATCAGTTTTGCCAGGAAGTCAGTAACACCTTGGGTAAGGTCATACAGTACCTTGCGTAGCTCCGGTGTCAGCGGCGCCGGCTTTTGAATCCATTGGTATCGCCAGATCACGTCGACCAGCATGTTCCATGCGGCGTCCGCCTCCGATGGCTGGCGGAAGTCGTACATGCCCTGACCACAAGCGCGACGTGCATTGCGCAGTACGTCGGCAAACAGGTTGATCATCGAGTTTGTTCCGGCGAACACGACCGGAATGCCAATGCTGTTGATTAGGTTGACGAAGAAATTGAGCATGTTCTCCTTGCCGCCGGTCTTGGCGGCATTCAGGTGCTGCAGTTCGTCGATGACGAGAGCACCGATGAAGTAGGTGCTGGCCAACTGCTCCATGCTGTGGATCATTTCCATGATCCCGCCCTTGCTTCGGAAGCGCGCCGAATGCCGCCCCGGCTCGTCCAGCGCCTTGTCGAGCGCTTTGAAGAATGCATGGCACAAACCTGACAGCGACCCATCAAATGGACACTCGATCTTCAGCCAGACAATCTGCGTATGTAGAAATTCTCTGCCCTCGTAACGGCAATGAACGATCTTCTGGGGGTACAGGCTCAGCACCGCATTGAGTGCGGTCGTCTTGCCAATGCCGCTCAAGCCGACCAGACTAAAAGTTGAGGCCGAAGAGTGGAAAAGCGCAAGGTCACGGCGGTTGGTTGATAGTGTATGCAGATGGCGCCATGTGCCGGCGTTGACCGGATTCCGGCTGACATATCCCGTCCGCAGGATCGACGACACTGCGCTTTCCAGTTCGAGGTGAATGGGCAGCGGTTGAATCAAATCCTTGAGCCTGTCGACGCAGTGCAGGCGCAGTTCCTTGCTGAACAATCGCTCGTCGGGTGCAAGCGCTGGAAAGTGGGCAATGGCCCTTGCGGCATCCATTTCGGCCAGTACTGGCGGCAAGGCTTCGATCAACGGATTGCCCGCGTAGTCCGGTATCGGCGACGGGGTATATTGTGCGAGATTATTCATTGTCGTTTCGGCTGAGCCTACTGAGGATGCTGATCACCTCGCCGCTGCGCTCGCCGAAGATCTCAGCCGTTTGCTTCGTCGAGGTCGGTGTCGGCGCCGGTGTTATTTCGTGCGGGAGTTCTTTACCTGCCGCTCGCAAGCGTTCGGCATTGCGTTCAGCCGTCCGGTTTTGCCGAATGCCTGCCAAGCGGGCAGCCTTGGTCGAGGGGAAGTCGCCGTCACGCTTACTTGCGGTGGCGTCGGCGACTGTGGCCTGGATGTGTGCGTCGAGTCGTACCTTGCTCGCCATTGCCGAGTATTTTCGTTCTGGCGGTGTGTTCTTTGTCAGGACGAGCATGTCCTGAATTTCTTCCAATCGGCGACCAAAGTAGCGCTCTTCGGTATTGCGCAACACGTAGCGTTTCAGCGATTTGTCCACCGCGCGCAGCCAGACCGTCCCAGGGTCAGTCGGGTGGTACCAGACGTCAACTTTTTCCCTCCCCTTCGCACGCGCCCGGCTATACCGCGCCTCCTCGTTACCATCTACGCAAACGTAATACATGCCTTCGAAGTAAAGGCCGCCGGCTTGCATGGTTCCCGACGAGCGGGCCATCAGGTGCAGGTACACCAGTTCCCGCACCTGCTCATTCGGAGTGCCAAAACCATGATCGATCCCCCAGTTCCACATTGCTAGCGGGGTCGGCGCGATGCCGGATCGAATCATGTCTTGGTTGAGCAGGTCGGGTTGTTCCCGATGATGGTTGTGATGGATCACGCTCTTTATCATGATCTGGGTGAATTCGCCCAAGTCCAGCGTTGCATCTAGCCGGTAGTCCCTGTCGCCACGCTCCTTGACACGCTCGGCAACGCCGCCAGGTGTCCAGTGAATCTGGGAAAGTTGGTTCAATAACCGAAATCTGCTTTCCACGACGGCTTTCCAGTCCGGGCGGTATGGTGGTGCGATCGCCAGAGTAATGCCCAGGCCAGAGACAATACTTTCCGCGGCAAGCCCAAGCATTTCGCCACGGTCGGCGCAGAGCTCTTGCGGCAAATGGGCGCAGGGCCAATCATCGGGCTCGATGGATATTCCATGCGAAGCGCAGAAGGTGGTCTTGTCGCTGAATGCGTTGAGCAGTGCCTGGCGCGCTCCTTCCCAGCTAGGACCTTCTAGTCCGACATACAGACCAACGATCATTCGAGAGAACACATCAATGACGACATAGACGACTGGTCGGCCAATAATCCAACTGGCGTTGTAGCGGCTTACCAAATAGATATCAGCAATCGTCGCATCGATTTCAAAGCGGTGACAGGGACCCAGGACGCCGTCGTCAGCGCGGCCCCGCAGGGCTCGATGATCTTTAGCCCATTTCCTCTCCCCCTTGCGGCTGCGCAGGACTGTGATGTCGTCAAAAGCCTTTTTCCCCCAGTAGTCGAACTGGCGTGGTGTCGGCAGCTCCGACAAGGGTTTGAGTAGTGGTTCGGTCTCGGGAAACTCAGGGGTGGCGATCGCTTCGCAGTAGTAGCGGCGCAGGGTGCGCGTATAGGCGTCTGTGATGGTTTTGACTTTGTTATCGCGGTACAAGGCATAGCCGATTCGAATAATCGACTTGTCATCCTCGGACAAGGATTTGGCCCTAGGTGGCTGTTCGGTACCGACAGCACGGGGCGGCCTACCTCGGGGTCCTGAGAACGTTCTCTCTTTTCCCTTGCCACCGCAGCTAACGTACTGAGGAAGTAACGCGTTGCGGATTGCGCCGAACATCCAGTAGCGGTAGAGCAGTCGATAGATAGTGCGGCGCTCCACGTTGATACGCTGTGCATGGGATTGAATTAACGCGCCCATGGTCCGAGGTTGAAATATGCTGCCGTCAGACAGTCCCTCCAACAATGGCCTGATGCGTTCCCAGTTCTCGTCCCGCATCGTCTTGTACTTTAGCGGGATCTCATCTTCCAATGCCATCATGAACTCGGGTACCTTCAACTCAACACGCGATACTTTCATCTCGCGCAGTAGTTGGGCCAGTGCCGATAGCTCAAATAGCCACGGCTGCCTAGGCACCTTCTCGATCGACATGAGTACCGCTACGTCAGCATCGGCGTTCAGCCAGATCACGCGGCAAGGCGAACTGAAGGGGGCGTCCTCGTGAGGCTTAAAGACATGATTGATGCGGATACCCAAGTCCATTTCATGCCGCCTTTTCGCTGGCCAGATCTATGAAAGTCAACGACGGGCAAGCCTTCGATAGTTGTAGCTCGACGCTGCGAACATCGAATACGACGGCCTTCTTCCATACCGCCTGTTTGAAGAGGAATATCCCATCGCTGTAAGGCAAGCGGACAGCATTGGCAACCGTTCGGATGACCGATGAGAGAGTGCGTTCGGTGCTGGCAAAGTAGGCAAGATGATCGAGAAAGCGCCGCTGGACATCGAGCTGTGCAAGATGCCTCTGAGCTGGTATGCCGCCTTGTCGAAGCCATTCCAAATTTCGTGCGAGTGTTCGACCGAGCATGCTTTGCGTGACAATTGCCCAGTCGTCGATCCCTTTACTGGCCCAAAGTTCTCGCTCCAGCTCGAACTTTTCCAACCGACGTTGCAAGTTTTTTGGTGACGTTAGCTCGTCGTCATACTTGAGTGTTCGTGCAGCGGTGTGTTGTTGCCCGCTCGCATCAGTAGCCGTGATAAGGAAGTCGGTCGTCAGAACGTAAGGAACGGTTGTGCCGGGATAGCGCGGATATGCGATGCCAAGCCGCGCCGCGATCTGCTGTGCTTCCTGCGTCGGGAAAAGTGGATATTGCTCGCGTATATCGACCACCCGTTCGGAGAACTCGAGCACCGTCAGATACTGGTATTCAAGGTCAGAAAGGACATGATAGGTCCGATTGACCGTCATGCCTGGCACCTTTCGCGAACGTCCTCGTGATGGGACGTCCTGAACACGCAGCCATGGTTTATAAGATTCGCCTTCACCGGCACCATATCCTTCGCCGATGTAGCGATCTACGTCTGCCTGCGTTTTGAACCGCCGTGCGCGCATCTTATCTTCCGATCATTACCGAAAACGGCCGCCTGGACTTCTTTGCTGGTGAACGAGATGTTTTAGAACCCGCGAAGGCTGTCGTCCTTGTTCGATTTCCGTGGCGTTATCTGCTTGTAAGAACGCCCACCAATTTCATGCCAAGATGCGGTTTCCGGACCCTGCCAAGTTAGACCTATTCCAACTCTTGCAAGTTCGTTCGGAATATTGATTGCCTTGCGATCGAAGTCTTCTAGGTACCACTTAGCAAACTGTGCGATCCGTCGAAGTGCATAATACGATACCGATGCAATCGTAGCGATGTTTCCCCAAGCAATATTTAGACCAAGATGTTGTAGTTCACCGATAGCCCATAGAAGACGTCTAGCACTGAGGCTCCAAGACGACTCTCTATTTGAGTTAATTTTTTCAGATAATATTGGGTATCTATGAGAATTGAGCTTCAAATGGCTGCTGGATATCGGCAACGCTTCAAGAAGACGCTGTCGAGTTACGCGTACAGGTTTACCGCTTTGACTAACAAGTTGGCTTGCGCGTAATTCGACGGCTTTGGCGAAGCGGAGATCACGTAATTTGTCTTCTTCCGTCATTGACGTGTTTTCTGGTATGGTTTCGGTATGCAGTTCGTGCGTTAGAGCTGAGTTGAGCCATTTCTTGTCATGATCAAAGAGCCAAGCTGTCGGTCTGTAGGCTTTTCGCCAAAGCCCTTCTAGTGTAATGTTAGGGTCGATCTTAATTTCACGGACTATTCGTTGACGATGCTGATCGCGCATCGTCGTATGGGTGGAAGGATCATTTCGAGAACGTAAGCTAGGTGTGACAGGTAGGTCATGCTCCGTAGAGACAATTTTTTGTTTGAAATGAATAACCGAATCGAATAACCGAATTATCAATAGAATATGCCTTTGCAGTGGCATGTCCATCACACCGCCGACTATCGAAAATCGCAGCCAAAATGTCGTACGGCCGGCTGCAAAGGCTGGATCGACTTGAGCGATGAAGTCGTGGCCAAGCTTCTCAATAAGGTCCTCAGTAAATGCGGTCATTGAAGTTGACTGCAATCTTTTGCCTGTATTGACTAACTTTTCGCCGCTATTTTTCTGGCCCCACACAAATCCGATTTTTTGAATGCGTTGGCGATATATCTTCGCGAGCAGATCCGGCGCTATTGGTTGCAACTCGGCGTGTAGCAAATCGTGAACAAATCGGGCGTATGCCACCGCATCCTTCGTTGCCGTCTGGGGTGGTGTGGCTGAGTCGAACTTGTGTTTGCACTGCGGGCATGGCTTCCATGGGAACTCAAGGAGCTGGAGTCGTCTCTGAAACGGAAGCTGGCAAACAGGGCAGCTCTTTAGAAGCAAAACTCCGTGCTTCCAACAAGTGGTCACACCAGGTGCCTGATGTGATCTTTGCCAGTAACCGAAGCCAAATTGATGCTCAGCTTCGGCCATACATTGAACGCACATGTATGCATCGCCATGTTTCCCTACTACATGGCGCGGCAGACGGTTTAAGCAGATGCTTTGGCCGTCACCCGGTTCACGCGTGCCGAGAAAAGGACGGAACAGAGGTAGCAAAGTATTCTGGGCCAGAAAATTATTCAGTGTGGCCTTTGGATCGCCTGGTAGTTGTGCGGCAAGTACATCAAGGTGTGGTGGTACGATCTGCGCCAACGAAAAGTTGTTGTGTTGAAAAAGTTCTTTGAAAGTTGTTGCGACGCTCCTATTTCCCGCGATAAGTTGATACCGTGCGATTCTTGAATTGAAAGTTTCGTTTGGAAGGCTAGGCGGGAAGAAGGAGATATTAGGCATATGACTGAGGAATTTGTTTGCCTCGGCAATGGACGAGTATCGGCGAGTATTGCCCGAAATTACCTACCCAGCTATATATTTGCATTAAATACATAGGATGAGTTATGTGTCGCACAGTTGCATTCACGCGCTGCGGGTCGTGACAATCCGTGACTTTTTAACTCGGCAAGATGGTATGACCCCAACCGTTACAAAGTATGTCAAAATTGCATTAAAAATACCGTTGAGGAAATTTTATGGTTGAGGTTGTAGAGGTTGACTTGGGCGCGCTCGGCGTTCGCTTTCCGCGAGGAGAAGTCGCGATGGTCGTCGCGCAGCCTCATGTGGTCTTCGTACACCAAGAGCCCTTTACTTGGGCTCCTGAAGAGCGGCAACGAGCACTTGAGTGCATTGATGACACTTTAGCGGTTTCGCGCGGTTGCCCGCACGGAGCGGATAAGACGCACTTCACCATTTTCCCAGAGTGCACGCTTCCAGGATTGGAGGGCGTGGACCGGATTACGGCAGCCATGCAAGCAGCCGATTGGCCAACCGAAACAGTCGTAATCGGAGGAGTGGATGGGTTGACCAAGGCTCAGTTCACTGAACTAGTTCAAAGACCGAACACAACTTATGACGCTGTCGGTAACCGCCTTGATCGCGTGCAAGCCCATCAATGGGTGAACTGCGTGGTTACCTGGACGAAGCTGCCAACGGGCGACGTTTGCAGTTGGGTCCAGCCGAAGCTCTCCCCTGCTTGGGTTGAACTTAACGTCGAGTACATGTCAATGTACCAGGGCCGTTCAATCTACGTGTTCAAGGGAGTTCATTCAAACGCTGATGTTCCGTATCAGTTCGCCACCCTGCTTTGCTTTGACTGGATTGGTAAAGCTGACGCTAAGCGCATGTGGGAGTGGCTGCTCGAAGGAATTGGAGCACGCGCCGGGCAGTTTGGTGGAATGCTTCCGCTGACCTGGTTGTTCGTAGCGCAATGCAATCCGGCGCCATCCCATGTCTCATTCATGAGTCAGGTAGCGCCATTCTTTGACCCCGCTCAGTTTCCAAGAGTCACGCGGGACGATACGTGCTTGATAATGGCGAACGTCGCCGGTAAGGAGAAGCCCGGTAAGGCCGAGAAGTTCGGCCAGTCCGCCGTCATCGTTACGCAGAGCCGCTTTTCACGACCGGCTTGCATGCCAACTTACGGCAATGGCGGCGCGCCTCAACGGGGAGGAGATTTTCTGGAGACCTTCCGGGACGCCGTTTTTCGCGAGCGCGGAGCCTGCATTCACTCGTTCTTAGTCATTCACCCGTCGACGCTGCCTCCGGGCTCAGCAGGCCGTCGCATTGCCTTGCGCGAGCCTGCCGTGCACCCGTTTAATGGCGTGAATGACCCAAGGGCACCTCGCGGCGCCGTACCCGCAGTCGTCAAGTGGGTGAATGACGAACTGGACGAACCTTCAAAGTCATTAGCTACAAAGTACACGCACCTACCCCTGAGGGCAATGGCCGGCGCAGCCCACCAACGAGCAGTCAGTGAGTTGCGGACGCTAAAGGCAGAAGCCCTCGGCAATACCGTGAACTTTGCGAGCCTTACAGCTAGGAAGAGCACTCCAGACGAATGGAAAGGCGGCGAAGGCCTTGCAGTACAGCATCTGCTACATACGTTCTCAATTCTCGAGGCCGCTCAGTATCCAGCGACATTCCATGGAAACGGCGCGCAGGCGACCATCATGAAGGATGAAATCAGTTTGGAGGTCATTGCCGTGATGGGGGGCAGTCATGAGGACTGTGACAAGCATGTTCTCGACTGCCTGCCGGCTCACAAAGGGCAGCTAGTGGTTGTCAGTCGCGACGATGACAACACCTCATGGGATCCGCGCTTCAAGTCAATCTTTGACCAAGGCCAAGACGAGACGTCCAACGAGGCAAAATTTACGCAGCCAACCAGCGCCATTATTCGCATCGGGTACTGCGATTTGCTTGACGCGTACCGGAACGCGGCGAACGAAAACGAGTTGAAGGAGGCACTCGATGCAAAGCTCTGCTGAAACCGTAAGCTTGCCGCGAGAACTGCAGTCCACTCTGGCGGACCTTATGAAGGGAGCAACGTTCTCCGAAGAGGTGCTTCGGAATGAGTGCTTGCCCGTGGTGATGATGTCGCGTCAGCATGCCTTGGCCGCTTTCGCAGTCGGCGACCAGACCGACTATCAGCCGCTGTATGAAGCCTTCAAGAAGTATTACTTGCAGAACACGGCACAGTGGTCGACGAAGGACATTGCCTTTGTGTATTGTCTCCCGGCGAGCGTCACTGTGGATCCGGACTTCTACTCACGCGTGGAGGTCGACGTGTACTTCTGCAGGAAGTACGTTATTCGTCTTGACGAGAACTTGGCCGAGAGCTTGGCCCGGCTGCCATTTCTTCCTCTGTCGCCTATCACCCCTGGCGTCCAGATGAGACCACCATCCGCTCAGACTTTGCTTCGCCAACGCAATCTGCAGGCGGATCTTGCTAAGGCGCTCGTAGTGCCGCTGACGAGCAGCGCATCAAAAATCCTGACTGGCTGTCTTGCTGGTACCTATGGGACTCCAGACACGCTTCAGTCGCCCGTTGGCCCCATCACGAGTACTACAGTCGGTGAAAACCGGGCGCAAGCCACTCTGAAGTCCATAGCAATCGAAAACTTCCGAGCCTACCGGACGAAGAAGGTGTTCGAACTGGGTTCAGCAGTGACTATCCTCTACGGTCCCAATGGTTTCGGAAAGACTTCGTTCTTCGATGCCCTCGACTTTGCAGTTACGGGTGGTGTCGGCCGCCTAGCCAAAGCCCCCGGCGGGTTAGCCCGGGTGGCGAAACATCTTGATAGCCAGAGCGATCCTACCGAAGTCACGCTAACGATTGAGCGGGAAGGCGAAACGCATGTCGTCACGCGCAATCTTGCTGACCACAACAACGCTCTGGTTGACGGCAAGGTTACGTCCCGCAAGGAAGTCCTTTCTCTGCTGACCGGCGGCACGGCCCCAGGTACCGATCGAGTAGACAGTTTGGTAGATCTCTTCCGGGCAACTCATCTCTTCAGCCAGGAGAATCAAGAACTTACGCAATACGTGGCATCGAAGTGCGAACTATCGTCAGAGCTGGTCTCACGAATGCTCGCCTTCGAGGACTATGCGAGCGGCCTAAAAAAGGCAGAGGAAGTGCTGAAGCTCGCAGCGCAGGAACACAGTAAGGCGACGACGGATATTGCCAACGCCCGCCAAGCTATCGCAAATGAGCGCAAGGAGCTGGAACGGCTGGAGGGACTTGCAGCCTCGGACACCTCCCCAGAAGCGCTGGACATCCGCTTCGCCGGTCTAGAGGACGCAATTACGACCGCCGGTTTCGACATCTCCGGAGTTGCTTCACGCGATACCAGAGGTTTGCGGGCAATGCTGGACGCCGTGGCGGCCGAGGCAGTCGCTCGGCGAGCAATTTTGTCGCGCGCTATTGAACAAGTCGGAACGTTGGACACCCTTCGCGGACAACTCGAACCGATGCGAGCGCAGCTGATCGAGCGTCAGGCCCAACTGCAACAGGCTGAAGCGCACGAGAGAGAGGAGTCGGAACGCCTCGCCGCCTTGTCTAGCCAGTTGGCCAAGTTGAAGACGCAGGAACAAGGCCTTCGACTTCGACGGGACTGGTTCACTTGGGCGGTATCGGTCAAGCCTGAGTATGACCAGCTGACAAGCCAGTTACAGAGTCTTGCAGCAGAGCTGACTGCACTATTTTCGCATTTGAATCAGCATCGGATGCCGTTAGAAAAAGCGCAAGCCGCTCAACGCGAAGCCGCGGCGTCGGTTCAACGAGCCGACGCCGCGAGTAAGGCTGCATCGGAGAAGCGAGTCCGGTTCCAAGAGGTCAAGGATGCCGCCGTAGCGTGGGAACAGGCGGCACCTACCCTCGTGGAGTTGCAGACCGCTGAGCTTCAAATACAGGCCTCCATCGACGAGCTGCGCAGGCAAGTGAGTGAATTCCAGTTGGCCGAACATGCGCAGGAGCTCTTGGTCGCGAAATCTGAGCGGGAGCTGGCAGAGGCTAGAAGCAGTGACTCAAGGCTCAAGGAGCTCATTTCCGAGCTACGCAATCATGTAGATGGACCCCATTGCCAATTGTGCGGGCACGACCATGGAAAGACGGAAGACCTGGTGGCAGCCATCGACCGGAGAATGCAGCACGGTGATCGCGTTATCCAGCTGACCGAGGCTGCAGCTACACAGCGAGCGACACTCCAGACGCTTGTAGGTCAGCGGCTGGCACTCGCCGAGCGTATGAAGCAGGAGCAGCTGCGACTCACTCAGACACAGGTGCAACGGTCGCAATTGGAGCGACAGCGTGCGGGCCTTGAGGCATCGCTGAGCTCGGTTGGGATTTCGCTGAACAGCGACACACTGCAGCAAATGCAGAGCCTCACTGTCCAGGTTCATGAAGATGAACTGAATGCCGCAGCGGCTCTCGGCTCAGCAAGGCAAGAGCTGCAAACGGCCCAAGCCTCGCTGGTATCCGCCCAGGCCGGCTATCAAGCGCTCGACAACCAAAGGCAAGCTATCGAGGCCGCGCAGAACGATATACAGAAGCGCCTGACCGAATTGCTCAATCAAGCAAGTCAAAGCTCCATCGACTTGACAAGCGACTTACAAGCACTTACCGATACGGAGCGCGCCACCGAAGAACAGCGGGCAGCGACGAGCGCTGCCGCCCAATCGGCAAACGAGCAGGTCGACGGCCAGAAAGCAGTCCACGCGGCCGCAAAAGCAGCTGTCACTGCGGCTCGCACGAGCCACCAGCAGGCGAATCAAGCTTGGACCGGGCATGAAGCGCGCATCCAGTCGGTCTTGTCGGAACTCACAGCTGCAAAGTTCGACAGCGCAGTATCACAGGAGCAGCTCCGTCAACAAGTAGAAGTCTCCGCGGCACGCGAGGCCTCGGCGTTAGGTCTGCGGGACCGCGTTGCAGAACTCGAGGTAGCCGTAGACACCGCTGCCACTTCCGCTGCCTTCGAGAACATCAGGCAGCGCATTCTTGCCAACGAGGCCGTAATTCAGGAAGCTACCGCTCGTGCTCAGAACGTTCAGCCTTGGATCGGATATTTTACTGAGGTCAAGAAGCTTCTCAGCACGCAGCAGACCCATGCGACGGAGCACTTTATCTCCGAGTATGGGCCGAGGACGGCCGTCATTCAGCAGCGACTCCGTCCTGTTTATGGCTTCGGAGAAGTTGAGGTTACCAGCAAGGGTTCAGCCATCGACATCCGTATTCATCGGAAGGGGGAGACGCTGAGGCCAACGGACTTCTTCAGCCAGTCGCAGGTGCAGACCCTCGTCCTGGGTCTGTTCCTCACTGCTTGCAGTTCTCAGACCTGGTCGGGCTTCTCGTCCATCATGATGGACGACCCGGTTACCCACTTCGATGACCTGAACACGTATGCACTACTCGACCTGATTCTTGGGTTACAGAATTCTCCCGAGGGCGAACGGCAGTTCGTCATCTCAACGTGCGACGAGAAGCTGTTGCAACTTGCTCGACATAAGTTTCGTCACATGGGGTCGGCCGCACGGTTCTACCGCTTCCAGGCAATTGGCGTTGAAGGGCCAATGGTGTCAGAAATTTCCGCGTAAGAGCTCCCAAGCGGAAGGCTTAAAAAATCTTGGAAGCCCAATGGGGCGGCGGAATGGTTGCGCGCGCGTTATTGAGCCATGGTGATTCAATTAGGCTACGTATGACCGTTTGGGGCGTTTGCTTAACATCGCCAAGGTAAAAGCGACAGAGCATTTTCAAAAATTCAGTAGCAAACCAAAGGGAAGCAGCGACGATGGCTAAAAACGTGGCAGCGCCGAAGAATACTGGCGGAGGGGGCTATGTTTTCGAGAGCAAAGTGGTAGCGTGGATATTCGCCTGTATGTTAGCAAGGCGCCCCTTCCTGGATATCCATTTAGGCGTGCCGGTAAGGGTTGAATTTCAGACACGCCCAGATGGTTGGTTTCTGGACGATGCGTTAGTAACCTCGCAGAGCACTGGTGCCACTCATAAATTCGCGCTTTCAGTAAAGAGTAACGTTCAATTTACGGCAGCTTCGGCACCCACCGATTTCGTGGAATCTATTTGGGAACAATGGCTTCATATCGGCTCACAAGTCTTCAACCAAGTGAACGATTACCTCGTGCTTGTTACGGCGCCGCCTTCAGAAGCAGCTAGGCAGTCTCTTGAAGGGTTGTCACGAAAGCTGCTACCTGCGGATGTTCAGACGTTCCCAACCCGCCTAGATACGCCGAACTGGGCCAGCAAAAATGAGCGCGACTTATTCGCCAGCTTCCACTGCCCGTCATCATTGGCTGTTAATCCATCGCCTTCTAGGGAAGAGACTGCTAGGCTGTTGAAGCAAGTGCGGTTCATTGGTTGCGATTTCGATAGCGTGATATCCAACTCACTCAATCAAAGTTTGTGGCTTTGTCAGTTATGTGTTCGAAGTGGTGCTAAAGTCGACGGGGAAAATCTATGGGACAGGCTCTGCAGCATAGCTGACACCTACCGGAAGGGTGCGGGAACAATAACCATTGAGGATCTGATTGGGCAACTACGAAATGACTTCGAACTTGCTCAAAGCCCAGACTACGTAGCTGACTGGATTAAGCTTGATGGTATATCTGCACAAAATGCTGACTGTGTTGTGAATACGATCGGCGGAATTGTTGATCTTCATCGCACTCAGGCGCTTAATATGACTGAAGAGGCAATCTCGGATGGGGAAATTATCGCGCTCTTAGGCATGTCCGGTGCTGGCAAATCTGTCGTTGCTCGCAAGATATTTGAAAAGCGAGTGCAAAGTGGGAAACAAACAGTTTGGATTGATGCTCGATCGCTGGAGTGTAATGATCTGGCGGCGTTTGAGGCGACGCTGAGACTAAGTTACCCGCTTAGGGAACTGCTTTCAAAGGCACTGTCGGCTGAGCCAGTCCTGATCTTGGATGGCTTAGATCGTATCTATAACGACCCAGCCTTTCGCAATTTCGCCACTTTAATAAGGATTTCGCGGCAAGTCGATCAGACTACCCGATGGCGAATTTTGGTTCCGTGCCAATCTTCTGAGTGGATGCGCGTATCGGAACGCCTTGCGTCTTTAGGCATTTCGGAGCAGATAAAGATTGTGCAATTAGATCCGATTGTGGCCGACGACTTGGCCCCGGTAGTCGATCTAATTCCCGCCCTTGCAAGCCTGCTCGCGCAACCGCGCGTGGCAAAGCTACTTCTCAATCTGAAAGTACTTGATCTCGTTGCACGAAAAATACGTGAAGGGGCGCCGGTCTCCGAGACTCAATGGGTTAGTGAGGTTAGCGTCGCAGGCTGGTTTTGGGACGTTGAAGTCAGCCGCGGGAGTAATCCTGTCTCCAGAGGACATTTTGTTCGCAATCTTGCGCTGCGTCAGGCGGATCAACTGATCTCCGCAGTATCCGTCGACGATTTCTCGCCTTCTGATCTTGAGGTATTGCCATCTTTGCAAATTGATCAGATTTGCCAAAATGTTGCGAATGACCGGCTTGCGTTCTCCCATGATCTCTATGGTGACTGGGTACGGCTGCGAACGTTGCGTAATCACTGCGACAACCTCGCCAGTTTCTTGGAAAGCCGAGGTGATTCACCGCTATGGCAGCGAGCGTTGCGCCTCTTCGGGCTTGATGCAATTGAAAAACCGGGAGGCGTTAACAATTGGATAGCCATTCTGGAGTCACTCAGCGAGAGCCGCCATGTGGCAGCGAAAGATGCATTTCTCGAAGGACCTTTATACTCAAGTAACATTCAGGAGAATCTTGAGGCGCTGTTACCAGTTTTGCAGGAGAATGATGGTTCTTTGCTCAATCGCTTACTTACACGCTTTCTTGCTTTCGCCACAGGGCCAGGAAAAATTGCGGAGGCAATGCGCTCCACTACGATAGAAAAGAATATAGATCTTAGCTTAATTGACCGTGTACCGAATCATCCGGCTTGGCCTGAAGTCATCAAATTCTTGCACAGCCATCAGCTGTCTATCTTCGCTTCCCGAATTCGAGCGATTTCCGAGATTGTCGTAATGTGGCTTGAAAGCGCGCCTGCGGGCGCTCAAGCCCGAAGAGAAGCTGCAGAGCTTGGAATAGAGCTGGGCAGGTACGGAATTTCCGCATTTAAAGACCGGAAGAGCGCGTTGGCGCCGGAAGCTCGACGTTTGTTATATCGGTGCATGTTATTGTCTGCACGCGAGTTCCCAGATGAGGTGGGAGCCCTCGCTTTAGAAGCGTCCGGACGTATGGAGGAGTGTCTGCTTGACGATGCGCTACAACCATGGCATGACGGCCCACGTACAGAGGTTGATGAGGCGTTTCGAAGTGTCGTTCTTGACGGAAGAGGCATTGAAGGACTTTTCAACGCAAGGCCGGCACTTGCACGTGAAGTAATACTTGCCACGCTAGTGCGGTTTCCCACGAGGTTGCCCATCATCGAATTTGACCGCGGACGGCGCGATAGCCCAGTTCTTGAGCGGATGAAATGGCTGCCCACGATTTATGTCTACGGGCCATTTTTAATGTGTCTTCATCTAAACTTTGACGAGGGCCTCGAAATAATCATTCGTCTCGTTGATATAGCAACAAGCTATGCTCTAGCGGACGAACAGACACTGGATGCTAAAGACGAAGACGAAGACGAAGATGGAGCGGCAGATCAGAAGCTTTTAACCTTGGTCATGGAACAAGGCCTCAAGCAGTTTTTTGGTAACAGGACCGCATTCCTCTGCAGTATGGGGGCGAGCAATTTGCCGAGGGTTGTGACTATTGCCTTAATGGCGCTTGAGCAATATCTTTATATGCACATCGATGCTGGAAACGATATTTCGGCAAGATTGCGAGAGATTCTTGCAAGAAGTTCGAGTGTAGCGGTACTCGGAGTTCTTTCGGACGTAGGAAAACGGCAGCCAGCACTGTTCTCTGGAGCGCTTCGCCCCTTATTATCCAGCCCAACTGTCTTCCTTTGGGACATTTGGAAAAGGGCACAGGGGCGGACCCATCTCATGATGGTAGGCCTGAACCGGCCACCAAAATTAGTTATGAATATGGCGTTTGCATTCAACGCTCTCCCGCATAGAGAGACTGATATGCTGACTTTCTTTTCTGCTATGATCAAAGCGCAACCGGCGCCGACTGAATACCTCGCTCGGGTAAGAGCGCAGTGGATGCAGATGAGCAACAAAGATCCGTTTGTCTCTACGATTCGAAATCAGCTTATCGGTTTTCTGGATTCAGAATGGCGTATCAAAGGTATCGAGCGCGCTACCCAAGATGCTCTTGGAGAAGGCGCCATCCGACGGAGTGAACTATCTGAATATGATGACGTGATAACGCGAGCAGGGCTTGTGACAATTGCCTTGCAATGCAGGAAAGTCATTGATTCGGCCGAAAAGCTTGACCATGCTACGCTCGAAGATTGGTGGCTACGCTGTAAGTCCCTTTTTGAAGCAGGAAGACAATCGATTTCGGTAGGTCAAGATGCACTTGGTGACGAATGGGACAATGCGATCACTGGTTGCATTGCACTATTGTTACGTCATTCTGATTGGTGTACCGAAGATGCGTCCAGGCAGAGCTGGCTCACGAACGCGTTATTAATTCTATGGAGCGACCAACCGGAGCGAACCATAGACATCGACAATAGTCTTTTGCCCTTTTCGTGGGAATGTTTTATGGCGGAGTCTGTCGCCACGTTATGGATTGCAGACATCAAGGATCTTCAACTGCGTGAGTTGGTCGCGCAGATGGTACTCACGTTACGTAAGTCCGGGATGCGCGAGACGTTATTCAGAGTATGTGCGCCGTTTCGCTCGGAAATAGGAGATGATTTCTATCGTCTCCGGAGGTTGGCGTTGGATGCCGCATTTTTAAAAGTGCGCTGCGAGCTGTTCTTTCAGTTTCCCCAACATCTTGGATGCAACGACGCACAACTAGCGCTTCTATGGTCAGAAATCGAAGGGTGGCTCACCATTAAGATTGATGCGTTCATATCGGGTGAACTACCTGCTAAACTCGACCCTTGGCGAGAATACGAAGGTACAAGTGACTTCGCTGTTATTGAGGAAAAGCGAATTGAATGGGGACATCCAGCACTTGACCTAGATATAGTTCGTTCCGCGCATATGTGGCTTCCTTTACCAAACCAAACGGCGAACGAGGCGGAGCGGGTGGAGGTTCTCCAATTCTGGAAGGAAGCGGCAAGCTTTATCGCAAAACGGGCTGTTGCACGCGACGATTATTATGAGATGGATGACGACACTTGGGTACTTGAAAATCTTGGTGCTGTCTTATTGGAGTCGGAAAGCAACGACCAGCCGCATTTGTTGTGGAGGCCAGTGTTTGATCTTCCAAGCGCTTGGCATAGTTTTCCAAACACGTTCATGTCGGCATTGCATCGATATGCACTAATAGCTAATGACGTGCCAACGCGCTATGTTGACGCTATCCGAAGCATTTGTCTGCATGTACTAGGGACGACTTGCGAGATGCAGAAATGGCGAGTGCATGAGACGGTTTGGGATACATTGTTGGGCCTGGATTCTGGCTGCCGAGGGTTGTGGCAAGCCAAACATGAGCGGCTAGTCCGAAGCCTTCTAGATGTTTTTCGACTTTGGATACAAAAAGTGCCGCTTAATGGAGAGCGAATTGCTTCTTTTGCGGCTTGGCTTGTCGGTCCCGCCGCAACTCCGCTGCGTTTGGAAGCTTTGCTGTGGTTAGATGTACTGATTCAGCGCGATGGACTTACTCAAATTTCCGACGCCTCTGATGTGCACGACCGGATTGCGGTGTTGCTTAATGAGGCATGGAGTCGGCAGGAGCAAAAAATCAGAGGCAAAAAGGAAACCTTTACTGCTTTTCGTCGAACTCTTGATTGGCTGGTGGCACAACAGAATGCTCGTGCCCTTTCGCTATCCAGCCGCCTCGGACTCGTTTGATTTGCACTAGTGGGCTGCTTTCGTGGAGGCTGGTTAAGATACGGCGTCAGCGGTGACTGTGGTGCGCACAACTTTGCCGCGTACCACGCGCACGCCAGCCTTGCGCATCATTCACCCCACTATATGGCGCGCCATATCTTTCCCTTCGCGCTTAGCGTTTCAGATTCTTGCCTGTGGAGGCTCTTGGTAGCCGCGTAACCAAGCCAACTAGGCATCGTCCACCTGCTTGGCTGCGGCTCTGCCCAGCCCGGGACGGTGCTAGTACCTGAGCAACGTCCCGCATTCGCCTCTCACTAGTGTCAAACTTTATTGTTGTAAAAATTCGACAAACAAATTAAAAGGGGTCATCGTGTCAAACTTTTTTACAAACTTCAGCGGCATTTAACGATAGCAAGTTATTGATTTTTAAAGAAATCGTGTGTCAAACTTTATTGTTTGTTCACAACAGCCGTCGGTACAGCGCCGATCAAACCGCCCATGTGCCCAACCCGGCCACATGGGCTTTTTATTGGCGCACTACAAGCAAGCCAGATGTAGCCGGCAGGCGTAACAGGTCGGGTAAAATCGTCAGGTCACGACAATGCCAACCGGCACCCACATCTGTCTCCAATGGTTCCCGCCCCCCTGTTCTCCAGCACGGACGAACTCTCTTCACGCATGGCCGACCATGACTGGGCATCGTCGGTCCTCGGGTCGCCGGATGCCTGGCCGGCCGCGATCCGGACCGTGGTGCGCCTCATGCTCGATGCCAATCACGCGATGTTCGTGTTCTGGGGACCGGAACTCGGGCTGATCTACAACCAGCCGTATGCACAGTTCTTGCAGGACAAGCACCCGAGGGCGCTGGGCCGTCCTTTTCAGGAGGTATGGCCGGAATTGTGGCCGCAGCTCGGGCCGCTGATCGCGCGGGCGCTCGCCGGGGAATCGATCTACATCGAGGACATGCCGCTGGTGATGTTCAGGAACGGACGCGACGAGCAGACCTGGTTCACGTTCTCCTACTCGCCGATCTACGCCGACGACGGCGGTATCGTCGGCCTGTACGGCACCGGTACCGATACCACGCGGCGGGTAACGAGCGAGCGCCGCCTGGCTTTCCAGCTGCGCATGGCCGACCAGTTGCGCGGGCTGGCCGATCCGCTCGAGGTTGCGCGGCGCGGCAGCCGCCTGCTCGGCGAAGAGCTGGGCGCCGGCCGGGTGTTGTTCGGCGAAATCATGGAAGACGGCGCCCATGGCGTGTTCCACTCGAACCATACCGACGGTGCGATGGATGAATTGCACGGCATCTTCGACACCGAAAAATTCGGCGCCAGCCTGTTTGCCACGCTGCGCAGCGGCCGGACCAGCGTGCACAACGATATCGATGCCGAGCTCGGCGCGGCCGACCCGCATGCAGTGCGCCAGTTCCGCGCGCTGCACACGCGCGCCGAGATCAGCGTGCCGGTGCTGCGCGAAGGCCGGCTCACCAGCATCCTGATCGTCAACCAGCGCACCGTGCGCACCTGGACGCCCTACGAAATCGAACTGGTGGAAGACATGGCGGAGCGCACCTGGAATGCGGTCGAGCGCGCGCGTGCCGAAGCCGCGCTGCACCAGGCCAACCACCGGCTGGAAGAGCTGCTCAACCAGCGCACGGCGGAGCGCGACCGGCTGTGGGACATGGCACAGGAAATCCTGGCCATCGCCACCACGGAGGGCTATTTCGTCAACTGCAACCCGGCGATGACCGAGACCCTCGGCTGGACCGAACGCGAATTGCAGGTGGTGCCGTTCGTCGGTTTTGCCCATCCCGACCAACTGGCGGAACTGACCGGCATCATGGCGCAGCTGGCCGCCGGCAAGACCGTCACCCGCTATGAAATCCGCAGCCGGCACCGGGACGGCAGTTATCGGTGGCTGTCCTGGACCATCGCGCCGCGCGGTAAGCTGCTGTACATGGCGGGGCGCGACGTGACCGAGGAAAAGCAACGGCAAGACGCCTTGCGCCAGGCCGAGGATGCGCTGCGCCAGGCCCAGAAAATGGAAGCGATCGGCCAGCTCACCGGCGGCATCGCCCACGATTTCAACAACATGCTGGGCACCATCGTCGGCAACGTCGAGCTGGCCCGCTTCCACCTGAAGGCCGGGCGTGCCGACAACCTGTACCGTTACCTCGACAGCGCCCTGAGTTCGGCCAGCCGGGCCGCGACGCTGACCCATCGCCTGCTGGCCTTCGCGCGCCAGCAGACCCTCGACCCCAAGCCGACCGACGTCAACGGGCTGGTGACGTCGATGGTCGAGATGATCTCGCGTGCGGTGGGACCGGCGATCGCGCTCGATCTGGCATTGGACAGCGCATGGCGCGTCACTTGCTGCGACTCGAACCAGCTCGAGAATGCCCTGCTCAACCTGGCGATCAATGCGCGCGATGCCATGCCCGACGGCGGCCGGCTCCTGATCCGCACGGGCGACCTCGGACGCGCACTGCAGCAACACCCGGCCGGCCTCGTCGCATCCGAATTCATCCGCATCAGCATCAGCGATACCGGCACCGGCATGGATGCCGCTACCGTTGCGCGCGCATTCGATCCGTTTTTCACGACCAAACCGCTGGGCCAGGGTACCGGCCTGGGCTTGTCGATGGTGTTCGGCTTCGTCAGCCAGAGCAACGGCCACGTCAGCATCGAGTCGACGCCGGGACAGGGCAGCACCGTGCATATCGACCTGGCGCGCCATACCGGCGCGCTTGCGCAGCCACAGGATGCGGCGCCGGCCGCCGACCCGCTTGCCGTCCCGCGCAGCATCACCATCCTGCTGGTCGACGATGAAGCCGCGCTGCGCCAGGTGCTGGCCGAGGTGTTGCGCAGCGCCGGCCACACCGTGTTCGAAGCCGGCGATGCGGCGACCGCCCTGGCGAAATTGCGTCACATCGACCATGTCGACCTGCTGGTGACGGATGTCGGCTTGCCGGGCGGCGTGAACGGACGGCAGCTGGCCGACACCGTCCGTGGCACCAGCCCCTCGACCCGCGTGCTGTTGATCACGGGTTATGCGGAGTCGAGCGTGCTGGGCAAGGAATCGCTGGCGCCGGACGTGGGCTTGCTCACCAAGCCCTTCGCGCTCAATGATTTCACTGCGCGCGTTGCCGCGATCGCCGCGGCGCTGCCGGAGTAGGCTGCTTCCTGCAACAGAGAACAGAAAACACAAGCCATGACGATCTCAGTCCGGCAACCCGAACCGCAAGGAATAATTGTTCAAGGTCCCCGGCAGGCGCTGCGGATCGAGCGGATTGCTTGATACCAGCGTCGGCATCCCCTGCGCCGTCAGCGCCGCCAGCATGGCGCTGGTCAGCATCAGCACCAGGTTTTTCGCCGGGCAGGTCACTGGCCCGCCGCTGAACGGAATCAAGGGCCACTCGTCCTGCTTTTCCTGCAGCCACAGGTCCGGATTAAAACGGTTGGCGTAGGGCAGGCGCTGGTCGTCGCGGTGGAAGAACGGGGCGTACAGCAGCACGCCGGTCCTGGCCGGCATCGTACCTTCGTCCCATGAAGTGGCGGTCGTGGTCTGGCGCAGGATTGCCGGGGTGGTCGGCCACAGGCGCAGCGATTCCAGCACGGTCGCGCGCAGGAAGGGCAGCATCTGCCGTTTTACGCCCGGATTGGCCTGGATTTCTTCGCGGGCGGTGGCGGCCTGTTGCGGGTGGGTGGCCAGCAGGGCCAGCGCGCGGAAGGTGGTCATGCCGGCGGCGTCGAAGGCGAACAGCCATTGCGGTACCTGCTGCTCGGGCAGCGTGTCGGCGGTCTGGGGACGGCGCGCGATGACGGCGGCCAGGCTGCCCGCTTCGGCACGTTCCAGGTAGTGCCGGATGCGGGCGAAGAAGCGTGCCTGCGTGGCGCGCTTTTTCGGGTGCAGGAAGGCCCAGTTGGCAGCCTTGCGCAGCGCCACCGTCAGGTCGTTGAGTTCCTGGTCGTCGCTGGCGCCGTCGCCGAACACCACGCGCCGCACCAGCCGGTACCAGCCCTGGGCAAACGCATCCCAGTCGAGCGTGCCCTTGTCGCGCGCGGCGGCGAGGATGCGCGCGGCTTCCTGGTCGACCAGCGGCAGGAAGCGCTCGGCCAGGTGGTGCACCGCGCGCTGCGTGTCGAGCACGCTTTCGTTGAACTGGCGCCGTTCGCTGCGCTGTGCGCCTTGCGAGATCAGCACGCCCTGCGGCTCGAAGTGCGACAGCGCGGCGCGCTTTTCGCTGCTGGCCGGGCTGAACGGTTCGGGCGACTCGTCGAGGACGCGGCGCACGTGCTCCGGTGCGAATACCACCGCCTGCTTGCGGATCGGCAGCGGCAGCATCACGGGCCCCGGACCGTATTTGTTGCGCAGCTTTTGCATGCGCTGCACGGCGCGGCGGTCGAGGTCGAACTGTTCGGCCATTGCCACGACCCGGGGACGGCGGATGATCACGCCCTTGGCGAAGGTGGGTGCGAGGACGTCCAGCGCCAGCGCCACGGTGTCGGCGACGCTGGCAGTGGGGAGGGTGTCGCCGCGCTCGCGTGCCGTGGCCGCGCTCGATTTCGCGGTCATCCTGGCGACCGCATAGCCGCCGATCAGGCCGAGTGCGCCGGCGGCAAGCAGCAGATTCTCATTGCGTTTTGTCATGTGAGCATGCCTTCAAGAATGGGTTACACGATGCGCATACGGAATGCAGAGCGTTCCAGTGTGGCATAGGCGATCTGTACCCGAATTCAATTGTGCGCGGGAAGGCGCAGGCGCTCTCGTATGAACGGTAGGCTAGAACATGGCCGACAGCGCGAGCGTCCATGCCTGGCGCACGTGTTCCGGCTGAGCCATGGAGCCGACTAGTTGCCCGTTCGCCGTCGAGGGTCCATCTTCGCTGCGCGGCATCCTGCTCCAGCCGTACTGGGTGCGCGTGCGCGCCGGCCTGCCGCCGGCCGGCACGTGCCGCATGATGTTATCAATTGATAGAAGAACGGTATGAGGGCCGATGGTAGTCGGGACGACCGGTGCACAGACTATCGAATTGTCACGGCGCGCTGCCATCGAATCGCCGCTTTGTATATGTCTGCGGCGCCGAATAAAGCCACCGGCTATTACGCCTGTTTGTGAATCTGCCCTATTAAATATCGGACGGTACGTATTACTACGAATAATTGGCAAACCATATCTGGTATTCACAAATAAAATTTTCCTGTTGAAATTTGGACGAATATAATTTCCTATCCCTTTCGGATATTTGTCCGCTCAATGGACGCCAGGAATACGCAATGCCGGCCTGTCCGGCTGTCTTGTTCCTGCCTCGTTCGCCTCTTGTTCGGCCCCGCTTGACGCTGCGTCGCCAGGCAGCCGGCGACGTTGCCCTCGTTACGCGTCGTGTTGCCGAGTCTCGGCCGTTTTCGCATCGGCGAAAGCCCGGCTCGGCTGCATGCTTCGCATAAGGACTTTCGTCTGCGCCTGATAGCAAAAGGCATAGACGAAAATCTTTTACCGAGCCATTGAGGGTTGAAAACAATCTTTTTAGGTCACCAGATAAATCACTCGTATGCGTAAGTCATTAGTTGTTGCACTGTCCTGCCTGGCGCTCGCTTCCTGCAGCAAGACGCCTCCCGCTTCTTCGGATAAACCGGTCGACGTGGTCCTGATCGGCGGCGGCGTCATGAGCGCCACCCTCGGCACCCTGCTCGAAGAACTGCAGCCGAACCTCACCATGCAGATGTACGAGCGTCTCGATTCGGTCGGCGCCGAAAGCTCGGACACGATGAACAATGCCGGCACCGGCCACTCCGGTTTCGCCGAAATGAACTACACGCCGGAAGCGGCCGACGGCAGCATCAGCGCCAAGAAGGCGGTCGAGATCAACGAGCAGTTCGAAGTCTCGAAGCAGTTCTGGGCCTACCAGGTGCAGAAGAACTACCTGGGCAATCCGCGTACCTTCATCAACAACGTGCCGCACATGGCGTTCGTCTGGGGTAACGACAACATCAACTACCTGCGCAAGCGCTACGCCGCGCTGACCCACGAAAACCTGTTCAAGGGCATGCTGTACAGCGAAGACCCCGCGCAGATCCGCGAGTGGGCGCCGCTGGTCATGAACGGCCGCGACAAGAACCAGAAGGTGGCCGCGACCCGCATGGACATCGGTACCGACGTCAACTACGGCGTGCTGACCCGCAGCATGGTCAAGCACCTGCTTGACGCCGGCATGCAGCTGAACCTGCGCCACCAGGTCGAAGACATCAAGCGCGGCGCCGACGGCATCTGGAACGTCACCGTCAAGAACCTGGCCGACGGCAGCACCCGGACCGTACGCTCGAAGTTCGTGTTCATCGGCGCCGGCGGCGCAGCCCTGCCGCTGCTCGAGAAGACCGATATCCCGGAAGCCAAGGGTTACGGCGGCTTCCCGGTCGGCGGCCAGTGGCTGGTCACCACCAACCCGGAAGTGATCAAGCAGCACTGGGCCAAAGTCTACGGCAAGGCCTCGGTCGGTTCGCCGCCGATGTCGGTCCCGCACCTGGACACCCGCCTGGTCAACGGCAAGCCGGCCCTGCTGTTCGGCCCGTTCGCGACGTTCTCGACCAAGTACCTCAAGAACGGTTCGTGGATCGACATGCCGTCGTCGGTCAACACCGGCAACGTGCGTCCGATGCTGCAGGCCGGCTGGGATAACATCCCGCTGACGCAGTACCTGATCCAGCAAGTGCGCCTGACCCCGGAAGAGCGCCTGGCCACCCTAAAGGATTACCTGCCGGACGCCAAGATGGAAGACTGGACCCTGCAGAACGCCGGCCAGCGCGTGCAGATCATCAAGGACGATCCGGCCAAGGGCGGTGTCCTGCAGTTCGGTACCGAAGTCGTCGCCTCCGCCGACGGTTCCGTGACCGCCCTGCTGGGTGCGTCGCCGGGCGCCTCGACCGCTGCGCCGATCATGATGAAGGTGCTCGAGAAGTCGGCCTTCCGCGACCAGCTCAAGACCCCGGAATGGCAGGCCAAGATGAAGGAAATCGTCCCGTCGTACGGCAAGAAGCTGAATGGCGATGCGGCCTACGCCAACCAGATCCGCCAGTACAGCAGCGGCGTGCTGGGCCTGAAGGCGTTCAACCTGAACGTGGCCGATCCGTCGCAGGCACCGGCTGCGGCCGCCGTGCCGGCCGCGCCGGCGGCAGCCCCTGCGGTCGCCCAGCAGTAATCGACCGCCACACCAGGCTGCGGCAGCAGGTGCGCCGCAGCCGTCCGACGGCCGCCCTTCCCGGGCGGCCGTTGTCGTTTCGGGCGCCCTCTGCGCTGGCGCCGCTCTGTGTCGTTTGTATCAGCGGGGAAAGATTTTAGTGGCCGTGGGCAGCAGCTTGTGCCAGACTCAACATTGTTTGATATCACGCAATGTGGACTGCGCAAGTCCAGCCCTGCTTCTCCCTATGCACGCCACTTCCGAGACCGACCACGACACCCTGGAGCCGGCGCAGCCGTTCCGGCACTACCGCCTGGGCCGGCAGCTGGGCGCCGGCGGTTTCGGCGAAGTGCGCGAAGCCTGGGACGAGCACCTGCAGCGCAAGGTCGCGATCAAGCGCCTCAAGGCTGCGCGCGAGCTGGGGCATCCCGACGTGCTGCTGCGCGAAGCGCGCCTCGCCGCCTCGCTGGCGCACCCGGCCTTCGTCAAGATCCATGCGATCGAGGAAGACGGCAGCAGCCATGCGATCGTCATGGAGCTGATCGCGGGCGCCACCCTGCGCGAACTGATCGCACGCGGTCCGGTCGATCCGGCCACCGCGTCCGGCCTGGTCGGCCAGGCGGCGGCGGCGATGGCGGCGGCACATGCCTGCGGGCTGGTACACGGCGACCTGAAGCCGTCCAACATGATGGTCGACGACGGCGGCCGCCTGCGCATCCTCGACCTCGGCCTGGCCTTCCACGACGATCCGCAGGCGACCACCTCCGTCATGCAGCTCGAGCAGCAGGGCACGATCGCCTACATGGCGCCGGAATGCCTGCTGGGCCAGGCGCCGGGCCGCCAGTCGGACGTGTATGCGCTGGGCGTCATCTTCTACGAAATGCTGTGCGGCGAACGGCCCTTCGGCAACCTGTCCGGGCTGGCGCTGGCGGCCGCCCAGATGCAGTCGAGCTCGGCCTCATGGGTGTTCCCGGCGGCGACGCCGGCGGACGTGATCGCGCTGGTGCGGGCGATGACGGCGCGCCAGCCGGCGCTGCGGCTGGCCGGCATGCAGGACGTGCTGGCCGGGCTGGCGGCTTGCCAGGGCACGGCGCCCGCCGCGCCTGCAGCGCCGGCGCCCGCCACCATTCCCGCGCCGGCGCACGTCGCTGCCCTGCCGCCCGATCTGCTGCCCGATCCGCCGCGGCGCCGTCTGTCCTGGCGCCGGGCAGGATTGGGCGCGGCGCTGGCGCTGCTGCTCGGCGCCGGCGGCTGGTTTGCCGCCGAGCGCCTGCAGGGGCCGGACGCAGCGTTCTCGCGCTCGGCCACCATCGCGCGCGGCCTGCAGGCGCTCGAAGCCTTCGACCAGGCCGAGCGCCGGGATGCGGCGCAGGCCGATTTCGAAGCCTTGCTGGCCAAGGACCCGAACAATGCCGCTGCGGTGGCGGGCATGTCGCTGGTCGCCAGTTTCCGCTATGCGGCCGATACCCAGGACGAGATCTGGCGCCAGCGCGCCGCCGCCGCCGCCCAGCAGGCCCTGCGGCTGGAGCCGGCGCTGGCGCTGAGCCACGTGGCCCAGGCCTGGGTGCTGGTCAACGACGGCAAACCCGAGCAGGCGCTGGCGGCCGTGGAGCAGGCGCTCCAACTGGAGCCGGGCAATTTCTTTGCCTCGGTCGGCAAGGCCGACTTCCTGACCATCCTGCAGCGCTACGACGAAGCGCTGGCCTGGGACGAAGCCATGCGACGGCGCTTTCCAGCGCAGCGTTTCTTTGCCGACCAGCTGGGCATCGTGTATGCCAGGCAGGCCAGGTACAAGGAGGCCGAACAGGCGTTCCGCCTCAGCATCCGGCTGCAGCCGGATTCGAGCCTGGCCTACGCCAACCTGAACGACGTGCTGTTGCGCCAGAACCGCGCCGAGGAGGCGTTACAAGTCATCCAGCAGGGCTTGCAGGTGCGTCCGAACGCCGCCCTGTACACCAACCTCGGCAATGCACTGTTCGAGCGCGGCGACTACGTGGGTGCAGCGGCCGCCTTCGAGCGCGCTGTGACGCCGCCGGCCGGCAACCCGAACGCCTACCTGTACTGGGCCAACCTGGGCGACACCCTGTTGTGGATTCCCGGCCGCGAGCCGCAGGCGCGCACGGCCTACCGCAAGGCCAAGGACCTGCTGGCGCCGAAGCTGGCGCGCGAACCCGGCAATGCCACCCTGCTCTCGCGCATGGGCCTGTATGCGGCGCGCAGCAGGGATACGACCGAAGCGCTGGCCTTGATCGCCAGGGCGCTGGCGGCGGCGCCGCGTAGCCCGGACGTGCATTACCGCGCCGCCCTTGCCTATGAACTGCTGCAGCAACGGGCGCTGGCCTTGCGCGAAGTGAGCGCCGCCCGACGCTACGGCTTCCCGGTCTCGCGCATCGAAGCCGAGCCGGATCTGCTCGCGCTGCGGCGCGATTCGCGTTACCAGAACCATTAAAAAAGGATGCCAATGACGACGGGAAATCACTACTACCTGCGGGTGAGCTTCGACATCAACCAGGAAAGCGAAAAGCTGGACTGGTCCTTCCTCGATGCCGAGCATCAGCCGCTGCGCCCCTCGACCGGCGTGGACACCGGCCTGTTCGTGTTCGAGGCCGGCGACCAGATGCGCCTGAACGTGGTGGCCCACAGCTACAACGAAGAGCTGAAGGCGGTGCACATCATCGATTGCCACCTGGTCAATCGTCCGATCCTGTATTCGCAGCGCGTGACCCCGGCACTGGCCGGCCGCTATCCGTATCCGTCGCCGTTTTTCGACCCGGCCCGGCCGCTCGACGGGCAGGGCGCCACCGCGAATTTCGGCCATGGCCAGGCCCAGGGCGGCCCGATGAAGATGACCTGGGATTCCGACGTCGAGCTGATCTACCGGAACATGGGGCGCTGGCAGATGTCGTTCATCATCACCGTCGCCATCGAGCGCGGCAGCGGCCTCGAATACCGCGTGTTCTCGTTCGACCCGGAAGGCCAGGTCAGCAACGGTTCCACGCCGCCTTGAGCGCCGGCCGATCGAGCGCCTGTGCCGGCAGCGACGCCGGCCGGCTGCGACGGGCGCTTAATGCAGCAGGCCCAGCCCGCGCACGTGGCGGCGCAGCGCTTCGGCCGGCGTGAGCAGCAGGGCGGCGCAGCGTTCGACGTCGCCGCCGCCCTGCCGTAACGCGTCCTGCAACTCTTCCCTGCCGATGTCCTCGGGCCGGCGGATCGCCGGGTGGCCTTCGATCAGCTTGTACATCGAGGGCCGCGAAATCCCGAGTTCGGCCGCCGCGCCCTGGATCTGCCAGCCGTTGTTGTGCAGGGCGTCGACCACTTCTTCCTGGCTGAAGTCGTCCAGCGCACGCCGCCTGGGCGCCGCCGCAGGCAGTGGTGCCGCCGTGGCTGCCGGGCGCGGCGCATGGCGCACGCCGACCAGTGCCTCGAACAGCGGCATTTGCCCGGCCCGCACCAGCAGCAGGGCGCGCCCCAGCACGTGCGACAGCTGGCGCACGTTGCCTGGCCAATCGTAGTTGGCGCAGGCGCTGACGAAGGGGAACGGCAGCATGGCCGCCGTTGCCACTGCGGCGGCGCCCTGCCCCGCCTGGCCCAGCGCATGCGCCAGCAGCACCCCGACATCCTCGCGCCGGGTACGCAGCGGCGGCAGCTCGATCACGAAGCGTTCCAGCCGGCGCAGCAGCGCCTGGTTGAAATCCTGGCCCGACAGATCCTGGTCGGTGGCGGCGATCACGCGCGCGCTGCTGCGGCGGTCGGTGTCGCCGCCGACCACGCGGTACTGGCCGCTTTCCAGCACGCGTAGCAGCATCGGTTGCACGGCCGCCGGCGTGTTGCCGATTTCGTCGAGGAACAGGGTGGCGCCGTCGGCTTCGGCGAACAGCCCGGTGCGCGCGCTCTGGGCTCCGGTGTAGGCGCCGCGCGCGGTGCCGAACAGCTCGGCCGCGGCCAGGCCTTCGTTCATGACCGCCATGTTGACCGCGACCAGCGGCTTGCCGGCGCGCTCGCCGAGCGCGTGGATGGCGCGCGCCGCGACTTCCTTGCCGGTGCCGGTCTCGCCCAGCAGCAGCACCGGCAGCTCGGTCGGCGCCACGGTGCGGATCAGGTCGCGCACCCCGATCGCGGCGCCGCTGACCCCGAGCAGGCCCGGCACCGGATTCTCGCGCGGCAGGCGGTCGGTCCAGTGGATGCACAGCAGGATCGAGCGTCCCAGCCCGAGCACGATGCCGCGCTCCAGCTGGGCTGCGTCGAGCACGGCCGGCGCGCCGATCTCGACGCCGTTGACTTCCACCGCCATGCGGCTGTCGGGCGGCACGATCGCCAGCCCGCCGCCGGCGTCGCGCGCCAGGCGCAGCGGCTGGCGCGAAACGCCGCCATGCCCGAGGCCGAGGCCATCCTTGCCGGGCCGGGCGAACAGCGGCAGGAAGCGGCTGACCTCGATCGCCCTGGCGGCATCCGTTTCCAGGTATTGCTCGCCGATGCGTGCCGGATCGGGATGCCAGAGCACGGTCAGCGCCAGGATCGGCGGACCGGCGTACTGGCCGCCGGTGAGTGGCGAGCTGAAGGTGTGGTCGTTGTCAGACATTGTCATTCGATTATTTCCGCGTGTAAAAAGCAATGTAAAGCGTGGGCGTTGACATGTCAATTCGCGGCATTTGACGGCGTAATCGGGCTTTTTACGGGGTTGCCGGCCCGGTTTCGGGTGGCACGTGAATTGCAAAACAGCCTGTGCGACGGCTGACCGGCGCTGCCGCGCGTTTGTCCGTAGATGCCCCACCCTGCGTCACGACCCGATATCGACCCGCAACACCAGGTGTACTGATGCAGAACGACTTTCCCGCCCAACCCCCGCCCGACCCCAGGCTCAGCGCCCACCAGCCCGCTGGCGGCGCGGTCCTGCTGCTGTTCCTGGCGCGCGGCAGCCTGTGCCTGGCCACGGCGCCGTCGTCGCCGTCGCAGGGCTGGCAGCGCCGCGACCTGGGCGGCGTGCGCATCCGGCGCGACCTGCCGTATGGCGTCTGCACGGACTTCGCCAGTGCGCTGTCGGTGCCGGCGGCCGACGGCAGCCAGGCGCTGCACCTGGCACTGGTGGTCAACGACGGCCAGGGCGACCATCTGTACCTGAGCCTATGGAACCCGGCGGCCGACCCGGCGTGGAGCACGGCGCCGGCCTGGATCGCCTGCCCCTTCGATGCCGGCGCATCCAGGACGCGCCTGGCGATCACCCGGGTCCAGATCGGCGATGCCGGCGATCGTCCGTTCATCGTGGCCGAGGCCGTGGTCGATCCGCAAGGCGCGGCGCCGCGCCGGGCGCGCTATGCCATCGATATCGGCCGCGCCACCGCGCCCACCGTCAGCCCGCTGCTGGCGCCGCGCTGGATCGAGCACAAGCTGCCGATCGACGGCCAGGCCGAGGTCTATGCGTGCTGCCTCGGCCGCAGCCGCGGCGGCTGGGACGTGGACGGGGTGTATCTGGCCGCCAGCGGCAGCGACGGGGCGCAGCTGCTGTATGCGCCGCTGTACAACCCCTTCAATCCGATGCAGCCGCGCTGGTCGCGCCGCCTCGAGCTTCCCGGCCAGCTGGCGGTCGACGCGATCGCACCTTGCCGCAATGCCGACAACACGTCGGATCTGTACGTCAGCGCGCAGGGCGGGCTGTATTATTTTTCGGCAAGCAATCAGTTCGAAGGCGCACAGGGCCTGCTCATCGGCCAGGCGCCCGTCTTCGCGGACCTGCGCAGCCTGTGCGCCGTGGCGGTGGGCAAGCGCGTGACGGTGTGGGGATTGAACCGGGCCGGTCAGGTTATCCAGACCAGCGCGCCCGGGGTGTATGTGGCCGACCCGGCCGCGTGGACCGCGCCGCGGGTGGTGCTGTCGAACGCGCAGGCGATCGCCCCGTGTCCGGACGTGGAAACCGACGCCGACACCTGTTTTGCCTACACGAACAACGGCCTGGTCAAGCTGACCAGGCCGGATTACGGCAGGTGGATGACGCAGGCCATCGTCCTGCCGCCGCACGACATGTGACGGCCGCCGGCCTGATGCCGGCGTAAGACGGCCGTGATGCCGGATCAGCGTGAGCCGTTGCCGGCCGGTGCGCCGCCGTCCGGACCGGCACCATGGATGCCGGCATCCGAGGCATCGTCAGGCTTGCCCTGGACCGTGCCGGGGTTGCCGCCCGCGGCGCTGCCGCCCATGCCGGCCTGGGCCTTCCGGCTGGCCTGGTATTGCCCTTCGACCCCGCCCGGCAACGGTCCGGTGGCGCTGCCGTGGCTGTTCTGCGCGGTGCCCGGCGGGTTGACGTTGCTTTCCGGGTTGGCGTGCTGGAAGTTGGTGTAGACGCCGGAAGTGGCGGTATTGCCGCCGCCGCTCTGGCGGTTCTGGCTGCCGCTGCCGTAGGTCGCGTCCTCTTCGGCGGTGAAGCCGACGCCGCTCTGGTCGGGCACGTCGGGACGCCAGGCCTGGCCGTTGGAAGCGCCGGCATCCTGGCCCGGATCGTCCTTCTGGCGGTTGGCTTCGCCTGCCGGCGTGCCGTCCTGCTGGTTCGCCGCCTGTTCCTTGTCCGTAAAGCCGACGCCGCCCTGGTCGGGCACCTTCTTGCCGCCGATGTCGCTGTGGCCCCAGTCGTTGTGTTGATTTCCAGCCATCATGATCTCCTTTGCATGCTATACAGACCCATGATGTTAGCTATCTGAGCCGGCCCTCCCATCGGCGCGCGCGCTTTGCCTTTGTAGGAGCCGGGAGCGCACCGGTTGCCGCTCAGCGATCGGCCCGGGCCAGCTTCCAGATGTTGCCGCTCTGGGTCAGCAGGTACAGCTCGCCCTGCCCATCCTGGCCGAAGGACACGACGCGGCCGACGTTGGCCAGGTTCCAGTCGCGCTGCTCGACGATGGTCTTGCCGTCCGCATACAGGCTGCGCACGAAGCCGGCGCAGTAATCCGAATAAAAATAGCGTCCCGCCAGTTCCGGGATGGCGCTGCCGCGGTAGACGTAGCCGCCGGTGATCGAGCACGGGCTGTTGGCGGCGCCGGTGTGGCTGTACTCGAGCACCGGCAGCGTCAGGCCGGTGCGGTCGCAATCGCCGCCCAGGTAGCAGGCCGTGCCTTCCATGCGAACCCAGCCGTAATTCAGCCCGCCCTGGGTGGCCGGGTCGACGTCGATCTCTTCGCGCGCATCCTGGCCGACGTCGGCGATGTACAGCTGGCCGCTGTCGAAGGCGAAGCGCCACGGGTTGCGCAGGCCGGCAGCCCAGATCTCGGGCCGGCGTCCGGCCTGGTTGAGATACGGGTTCGATGGCGGGATGCGGTAGGGTTCGAGCGCGCTGGACGCGGCCACGTCCAGGCGCAGCATCTTGCCGAGCAGCGAACCCAAGTTCTGGGCATTGCCGAACGGGTCGCCGGCACCGCCGCCGTCGCCGGTGCCCAGGTACAGGTAGCCGTCCGGCCCGAAGGCGACCAGGCCGCCCATGTGGTTCTGGTAGGTCGGGTGCGGGATGCGGATGATGGTCAGCGCGGAGGCCGGGTCGGCGACGTCCGGGTCGCTCGACACCGTGAAGCGTTCGACCACGATGTCGTGCGCCAGGTTGCTGCGGTAGACATAGAAACGGCCGTTGCTGGCATAGGCCGGATCGAAGGCCAGCGACAGCAGGCCGCCTTCGCCGGCGGTGTCGATGCCGGCACGGATGTCGAGGAAGGGTTGGGCCTGCACCGCGCCGTTCTTCATGATCAGGATGCGGCCGGCGCGCTCGACGATGAACTGGCGCGCATCGCCCGCCGGGGCAGTGAGGAAGGTAGGCGCCTGCAGGCCGCTGGCGACGCTGGCGAGGGTCAGGGACACGTTGTTCACGGCATAGGTGACGCCGGCGTTGGCGCTGGCGCCGGCACCCACCTGCACGTTCTGGCTGGCCGGCGCCGGGATCCAGCTCTGGCCGCCGGCCACCACCGGCTGGGCAGTGACGGTATAGGTGCCGGGCGCGAGGCCGCTCAGGGTCACGCTCTGGGACTGGGTCAGGTCGCGCACGAAATTGCCGGGGCCGGTGACGCGGACCGCGGGCGCCGCGCCTTGCGGCGGACTGATGACGAGGACCAGCGTGCCGGTCTGCTGTACCGGCTGCGGGGGCTGCGGTGCGGCGGTACCGCCATTGCCGCCACCGCCGCCGCAGGCGCCGAGCAGGCCGGCCAGGACGATCGACAGCGTGGGCAGCAGCCAGCCCGGGGACAAGCGCGCGCGTATGACAGGCATGACAGCCTCCTCGGTCCGGCTTCGACACAGTCCGTCTGCCGCCCATCATAGACGGACCCGAAAAGACCGGCGCGCGTTAGCGTGGCGCCCGGCGAGGCGCCGTGCGCCTCAGTGCTGCGACGTCGACGGCGCCTGTTCGGCCAGCGATTGCAGCGGCCTGGATGTCCGCAGCGGCGCCAGCCCGGCCGGCAGCGCCACCCGCACCGGCTTGCTGTGCATGTTCACCGAGGACAGCACGTTCTCGGTGATCTCCGGCGCGGCGTCCCACACCGGCGCATCCATGCTCTCGAACACGGCCTTCAGTTGCTGGCCCCAGGTGGTGCGCAGCAGCCGGAAATACTGGTTGTGTTCGTCGATGGTGACGAAGCGGGTCACGGCCAGGCTGCCGTTTTCGTAGACCAGCAGGTCGAGCGGCAGGCCGACCGCGACGTTCGAGCGCAGCGTCGAATCCATCGATACCAGCGCGCACTTGGCGGCGTCGTCGAGCGAGGTCTGGGGCGTGACCACACGGTCCAGGATCGGCTTGCCGTACTTGGCTTCGCCGATCTGGAAATACGGGTTTTCCTCGTGCGACTCGATGAAGTTGCCGGCCGAGTAGATGTAGAACAGGCGGCAGCGCTCGCTGCCGATCTGGCCGCCGAAGATCAGGCTGATGTTGAAATCGACACCGAACTCGGTCAGCTTGGCCGCGTCTTCCTTGTGCACGGTGCGCACGGCTTCGCCGACGATGCGCGCCGCGGTGTACATGTCGGGGGCGTTCCAGATGGTGGTCCCCTCGGCGCTGACGTAGCTGGAGATGGTCTGGCGCACCGCCTGCGAAATCGACAGGTTGCCCGCGGTCATGAGCACCATCATGCGTTCGCCCGGATTCTCGAAGACGCTCATCTTGCGGGCGGTGCTGACCTGGTCGACGCCGGCATTGGTGCGCGAATCTGCCAGAAACACCAGGCCGGCATTCAGGCGCACGCCTACACAATAAGTCATCGTTGAGCTTTCCTAACTGAAAGTTTTATTTTACACGGGCATTTTAGACCGGAACAATCAAAGCTTCGACGTGCATGGTTTCTTCGCCGCCCCCGTGTCGCATTCCGCGCACAGGCGCCGCCGACTCGTAGTCGCGTCCGATCGCCAGCCGGCAGTAGGCATCGGTCATCAGGCGGTTGTGGGTGATGTCGATGCTGACCCAGCCGGCGTAGTCGCCGTCCTCGGCCCAGGCGTCGACCCAGGCGTGGCTGGCTGCATGGCCGGTCGAGTCCGGGTCGACATAGCCTGACACGTAACGTGCGGGAATGCCGCGCGCGTGGCAGCAGGCCAGGAAGATGTGCGCATGGTCCTGGCAGACGCCGGCCGCCAGCCGCATGGCTTCGCCTGCCGTGCTGAACACACTGGTCGCACCGTTTTGGTACGAAACCGCACCGTAGATGTGCGATGCCAGGTCGAGTAGTTCGGCGGTACCGATGCGGGCGCCGGCCGGCAGGCAGCGGAAGGCGATGTCGGCGAGCTCGGCGTTGGGCTGGGTCAGGCGCGTGGGCACCGTGAAGATCAGCGGCGACAGGTTTTCCTTGCCCTGCAGGCGTCCGCCCGCCAGGGAGGTGGTGGCGACCAGGCCTTCCACCAGGATGCGCACCGCATCGTGCGGCTCGTTCAGGGTCAGCGTGTGCGACAGGTTGCTGTAGGCGTCGCTGTAGGCGATGCAATGCCCCGGGGTGGAAATCTTCCAGGACAGCACGCGCTGCTGCGGCTCGGCGCGCGGGGTCAGGTGCATCTGCTGGATGCTGTAGGCCTGGGGCCGCGAATAGCGGTACAGGGTTTCGTGGCGGATCGACAGTTGCATGGTCATGCTCCCAGGGGAACGAGGAAGTCGCGGCTGATTCCGTTCCCCAGTTTGTAGACGTTTTCCATGAATTTGCCGAGGCTTTGGTCGATGCCGGCGTCCAGGATATCTTCGATGCGGGCGAACTGCAGCTCCGCATGCATCTTGCCGGCCAGGCGTTCGGTTTCGGCCGAGACGTCGTTGCGCACCGCCTTCAGGTCCTGCACCACCTGCGCCATGCAGGCCAGCAGCGAGCGCGGCATGTCGGCGCGCAGCATCAGGAGTTCGGCCACGCGCGCCGGGGTGATCGAATCGCGGTACACCTTGCGGTAGATCTCGAAGCCGGCCACCGAGCGCAGCAGCGCGGCCCAGTAGTAGAACTCGCGCTGGGTCAGCAGGTCGTGGGTGACGCCGCTTTGCGTATCCTCCTGGGCGTCGTGGTACTTGACGTCGAGGATGCGCGCGGTGCTGTCGGCCCGTTCCAGGAAGGTGCCCAGGCGGATGAACACCATCGCCTCGTCGGCCAGCATGGTGCCCAGCGTGACGCCGCGCGACAGGTGGCAGCGGTGCTTGACCCACTCGAAGAATTCGCCCGGGTCGCCGTCGCTGGCGATGCGCTCGCGCAGTTCGAGCCAGGTGGCGTTCTGGGTTTCCCACACCTCGGTGGTGAGCACGCCGCGCACGGCGCGGGCATTCTCGCGCGCCGCCGTCAGGCAGGACACGATCGACGAGGGATTGGCGGTGTCGCTGACCATGAAGGCCAGCACGTTCTTGACGTCGAGCGTCTCGTACTTGGCATCGAAGGCGCCCTGCAGTTCGGAGATACCGAGCATGGCGCGCCATGCCTGTTCGGCGTCGAACTGCGATTGCGGCAGCATCGCCGTCTGCAGCGCCACGTCGAGCATGCGTGCGGTGTTTTCGGCGCGCTCGGTGTAGCGCGCCATCCAATATAAGTGGTCTGCGGTGCGGCTCAGCATCATTGTTCCTTATTGCTCCAGAATCCAGGTGTCCTTGGTACCGCCGCCCTGCGACGAGTTGACCACCAGCGAGCCTTCCTGCAGCGCCACCCGCGTCAGGCCGCCCGGCACCATCGAAATGGTCTTGCCGGACAGGACGAAGGGCCGCAGGTCGATGTGGCGCGGCGCCACGCCGCTGTCGACGAAGGTCGGGCAGGCGGATAACGCCAGCGTCGGCTGGGCGATGTAGCCGTCCGGCTTGGCGATCAGGCGGCGCCGGAAGTCTTCGATCTGCGCCTTGCTGGCGGTCGGGCCGATCAGCATGCCGTAGCCGCCGGCGCCGTGCACTTCCTTGACCACCAGCTGGTCGAGGTTGGCCAGCGTGTACGACAGGTCCTCCTTCTTGCGGCATTGCCAGGTCGGAACGTTGTTCAGCAGCGGTTCTTCCGACAGATAGAACTTGATCATGTCGGGCACGAAGGGGTAGATCGACTTGTCGTCGGCGACGCCGGTGCCGATCGCATTGGCCAGCGTGACCCGGCCCGCGCGGTACACCGACAGCAGGCCGGGCACGCCGAGCGTCGAATCCGAGCGGAACGCCAGCGGGTCGAGGAAGTCGTCGTCCAGGCGGCGGTAGATCACGTCGACGCGCTGCGGGCCGCGGATGGTGCGCATGTACACCGCGTTCGCGCTGACGAACAGGTCCTTGCCTTCGACCAGCTCGACGCCCATCTGCTGGGCCAGGAAGGCGTGTTCGAAGTAGGCCGAGTTGTACATGCCGGGCGTCATGACCACCACGGTCGGGTCCATGACGCCGGCCGGCGCCACCGAGCGCAGGTTTTCCAGCAGCATGTCGGGGTAGTGCTCGACCGGGGCGATGCGGTGACGCGCGAACAGTTCCGGGAACAGCCGCATCATCATCTTGCGGTCTTCCAGCATGTAGGACACGCCGGAGGGCACCCGCAGGTTATCTTCCAGCACGTAGAATTCGCCCTGGCCGGCGCGCACGATGTCGACCCCGGCGATGTGGGCATAGATGCTTGATGCCACGCTGATGCCCTGCATCTCGGGCCGGTACTGGGCGTTCTGGTAGATCTGCTGGGCCGGGATGATGCCGGCGTTGATGATGTTCTGGTCGTGGTAGATGTCGTGCACGAACATGTTCAGCGCCTGCACGCGCTGGGCCAGGCCGGCCTGCAGCGCCGCCCACTCGTGGGCGGGAATAATGCGCGGAATGGTATCGAAGGGAATCAGGCGCTCGGTGCCGGCGCCGTCGCCGTACACGGCGAAGGTGATGCCGACGCGGCGGAAGGTCAGATCGGCCTCGGCGCGCTTGCGTTCGATGCGCTCGGGCGATTGGCGCTGCAGCCAGGCGTCGAATTCCCGGTAATGTTCTCGTACTGGGCCGGCGTCGCCGGCCATCATCTCGTTGAAAAAATTGCCCATGACACGTTCCTGAGTTTCGACATTAACTAACTATCAAGAAACGTGCCAAGGAAAAACGCACCCGGCTGGTGCATGTAGAGTATGAACCAATTGTTACATGCGGTCGAAAAGGTGGTGTCCGTGCGAAAGGTCGTGCATAATATGGCGCTTGTCTTCTGTCTTATATAAGACTTGGCCAGTCAACATGCACCAGACCCCGCTATGTTTGCGGAACCGGATCGGTTAGGATCGATGTCTGGCGAGCAGGCCATGAATTTTTAGTATCAGCTTTAGTTATCAGCATTTCCAAACGCGAACACCGAGGAAAAAGCGCATGAGCAGCGATCAGACCATCATCTACACCTTGACCGACGAGGCGCCCCTGCTGGCGACCCACGCATTCCTGCCGGTCATCGAAACCTTCACCAAGCCGGCCGGCGTCACGATCGAGCAGAGCGACATCTCGGTCGCCGCCCGCATCCTGGCCACCTTCGCCGACTACCTGACGCCGGAGCAGCGCGTGCCGGACGCCCTGGCCGACCTCGGCAAGAAGACCCTGACCCCGGAAGCCAACATCATCAAGCTGCCGAACATCAGCGCCTCGGTGGGCCAGCTGCAGGCCGCCATCAAGGAACTGCAGGCCAAGGGCTACAACCTGCCCGACTACCCGGCCGATCCGAAGACCGACGAAGAAAAAGCCATCAAGGCACGCTACAGCAAGTGCACCGGCTCCGCCGTCAACCCGGTGCTGCGCGAAGGTAACTCCGACCGCCGCGCACCGAAGGCCGTCAAGGAATACGCACGCAAGAACCCGCACTCGATGGGCGAATGGTCACCGGCCTCGCGCACCCACGTGTCGCACATGACCGGTGGCGACTTCTACCACGGCGAAAAGTCGATGACCCTGGACAAGGCGCGCGAGGTCAAGATGGAACTGCTGACCAAGAGCGGCCAGACCATCGTGCTCAAGCCCAAGGTCGCGCTGCAGGACGGCGAGATCATCGATTCGATGTTCATGAGCCGCAAGGCCCTGCTGGCCTTCTACGAACAGCAGATCGAAGACGCCAAGAACACCGGCGTGCTGTTCTCGCTGCACGTCAAGGCGACCATGATGAAGGTCTCGCACCCGATCGTGTTCGGCCACTGCGTGCGCACCTTCTACAAGGAGGCGTTCGAGAAGCACGGCGCCCTGTTCGACAGCCTGGGCGTGAACGTCAACAACGGCATGGCCGACCTGTACAACAAGATCGCCACCCTGCCGGATTCGCAGCGCGAAGAAATCATCCGTGACATCCACGCCTGCCAGGAACACCGCCCGGCGCTGGCGATGGTCGACTCGGCCAAGGGCATCACCAACTTCCACTCGCCGAACGACGTGATCGTCGACGCATCGATGCCGGCCATGATCCGCGCCGGCGGCAAGATGTACGGCGCCGACGGCCGCCTGAAGGAAGTCAAGGCAGTCATTCCGGAATCGACCTTCGCCCGTATCTACCAGGAGATCATCAACTTCTGCAAATGGCACGGCGCCTTCGACCCGCGCACCATGGGCACCGTCCCGAACGTGGGCCTGATGGCCCAGCAGGCCGAGGAATACGGTTCGCACGACAAGACCTTCGAGATCCCGGAAGACGGCGTCGCCAACATCACCGACCTGGCCACCGGCGAAGTGCTGATGAGCCAGAACGTCGAGCAGGGCGACATCTGGCGCATGTGCCAGGTGAAGGATGCCCCGATCCGCGACTGGGTCAAGCTGGCGGTCACCCGCGCGCGCAACTCGGGCATGCCGGCCGTGTTCTGGCTGGACCCGTACCGTCCGCACGAGAACGAGCTGATCAAGAAGGTCAAGACCTACCTGCAGGAGCACGACACGACCGGCCTGGACATCCAGATCATGTCGCAGGTGCGCGCGATGCGCTACACCCTGGAGCGCGTGGCACGCGGCCTGGACACCATCTCGGTGACCGGCAACATCCTGCGCGACTACCTGACCGACCTGTTCCCGATCCTGGAACTGGGCACCAGCGCCAAGATGCTGTCGATCGTCCCGCTGATGGCCGGCGGCGGCATGTACGAAACCGGCGCCGGCGGTTCGGCACCGAAGCACGTGCAGCAGCTGACCGAGGAAAACCACCTGCGCTGGGATTCGCTGGGCGAGTTCCTGGCACTGGCGGTGAGCCTGGAAGACATGGGCATCAAGACCGGCAACGCGAAAGCCAAGCTGCTGTCGAAAACCCTGGACACCGCCACCGGCAAGCTGCTGGACAACCGCAAGTCGCCGTCGCCGAAGACCGGTGAACTCGACAACCGCGGCAGCCAGTTCTACCTGTCGCTGTACTGGGCCCAGGAACTGGCCGGGCAGACCGAGGACGCCGAACTGGCCGCCTTCTTCGCGCCGATCGCCCAGCAACTGGGAGACAACGAGCAGAAGATCGTTGCCGAACTGCTGGAAGTGCAAGGCAAGGCAGCCGACATCGGCGGCTACTACAAGCCGGACGATGCCAAGGTGAAAGCCGTGATGCGTCCGAGCGCGACCTTCAACCAGATCCTGGCGTCGGTCGGCGCCTGAGCGCCGGGCTGTTCAGCCTGAGCAGATAAAGCCAGCCTTCGGGCTGGCTTTTTTTTTCGCTCAGTACACCTCGACACTCACCGAAAGCAGTTCCACCGCATCGGCGCCGCCCATGCCATGGTGGCCCATCATGGCATGCAGCGGCAGCACGCGCACGTGCAGCGCGCCGTCGGCGGCGGGCGCCTGGGCCGCGCGCGCCTGGTCCAGTTTGTCGCCGAGCGGCAGTGCATACGACAGGGTGCCGCCCATGGCATGGCCGGCGATCATGGTAAGGGTCGCCAGGTAGAACGGACTGCCGGGCTCGATATGGGATGGGTCATCGGGGCCGTTGAGGATGACGGCATAGGCGTCGTGCGTCATTTCCGAAAAATTCAGCGTGAGCTTGGCCACCAGGGTCGTGCCCGCGGCACGCGCTTGTTCGAGCGTGCCGGCAGGAAGCTGGACCAGGGCGCTGGCGGCCTGCGTGCGCTGGACCAGGCGGCTGGTGACTTTTCCGGCAAAGAAGCGCCGCGCCACGGGCCTGGCGCGCTGGCGGGCGCGTGCCACGGCGTCTTCGCCGGTGCCGGGCGCATAGTCGTAACCGAAGGCTGCCATCGACGTGTAATCCTCGGCCCGGGTGGCTGGCACCGGCGCGCCCCGTTCGTCGACGAAGAACAGGATCGGTTCGCGCGCCCAGCGATAGTAATCGGTGTTTTTCTCTTCCGCGGATTTCTGATCGTCCGGCAGGTCGGTGCGCAGTTCGGCGCCGCCCGGCAGAATCGGCAGTCCCAGCACGGTCTGCTTGCGCGTCCACACATCCCACAGGCGGTCGAGGTTCGCATGGTGCAGGAAGAAGATGGGGTCGATCGGCGACAGGAAGTTGTTCATGAAGCCTTGGGCATCGACGAAGTTGCAGTCGCGCGAGCCCACGCAGCGGTGAATGGCATTGTGCGGCCTGCCCTCGATGATGCCGAAGCCGGCCATGGTGTGATGATTCGCGCTCTTCGGGCTGGCGAAGGTCAGGAAGTCGGGTGCGGCCAGCGCAGCCTGGATCGTGGCCGGCGATACCGCGTCGAGGGTAGCGGTCGACAGGCCGGGCAGTTCGCGCCGCATGCCGCGCGCCATGCCTTGAGAATAGAACAGCGGACCGGACGGGTCACGCACGATGTCGAACATCAGGTCCTCGTCGAAGCGGAATTTGCGCACCAACAGTTGCCCGACTTGGGAATTGCGGTCGAATCCACCGCCAGGCAAGCTCCAGTAGCCCGCATGCGCGAGTGCCGTCTTCATGCGGCTTTCAAAGTCCTGGGCGTTCGGGATATAGGCATTGTGGTTCGGGTCGAGCACGTCGTCGAACATACCGCCGGGCACCTGTGGCGACGCGGTCCAGTCCCAGTAGGGTAAGGCGAACTCCGGATCGCCGCTCAGCTCGCGGCAGATACGCTCGAACCAGCCCAGGTAACCACGGTGCCACGGCAGCAGCCACCAGTTTCCGTGCGGGCAGTCGAGCGTATGCACCATGGCTTGACGGTACCAGTTGCGCGGATCCTCGGGCGGCAGGGCGAGCATGGCACGCACGGCGCGCGCGTAGCTTTGCAGCATGCGCGCACCCATCCTGGACTCGACGTTGTGGCGGCGGTAACGTGCCGCAACGGCACCCTCCTGGCCGAACGAAGGGGTGAACGGCAACATGCCGGCGCACATGACGAGGCCGGCGCTCTTCAATGTGCGACGACGGGACGGGCTGAATGCAGGATGGGCTTGATTCATCTTGAGCTGACGCATACGGTGCTCCGTTGAAGGATGCGCCACCGTCCGCATCCGGAATGGATGCCGATCCAGGGGGCATACCCACCAAGCCTAGCCCGTCTTTATCAGGCCTTCATGGCGCAGCGCAAGCCGGCTCATGCGTCGTTTATGGCATAGCGTACCTCGTTGCGGTCGAGCGCCTGCGGTCCCTCGACCAGATACGCATCCCAGCCCAGCCGTCCTGTGGTTTGCGCGGGCGTCATGCTCACGCTGCGCACGTCGGCCGCCCGCAACACCAGTTCCACCTCGTATTCCAGCGTCACGCCGGTGAACATGGTGACCAGGCTTTTCAGCGCACGCGCCGCCCGCCCCCCGGGTAGCAATGCGGTAAAGCCCGCATGGTCGAGCGGACCGATCACCAGGCGCAGTTTCAGATCGCGCTGCCATACCCGGGCGCCGGCCATGGCGCTGCTGCCCAGCACCGCCGTCGGGCTGCCGAGCACGGTCTGCTGTTCGCGCGGCAGGTCGTACCAGCTGCCGACGAATTGCTCGGCGCGCACCGGGTGCCCGAAATACTCCGACAGCACGCGCGCCATCTGTACCGCGGAGGCCGGCCGGTGGCGCAGCGCGGCGGCAAAGTAGCCGATCGATTCGTCGAGCACGGCGCCGTCGTGGTCGGCGGCCAGGCGCCGCCGCAGCGAGTCGCTGCCCAGGCCGGCCAGGCTGAGCAGCAGCGGCAGGAAACCGTCGCGGCCGCCGACCTGGTATTTCAAGCCGAGCCGGTACTTGCACCAGGCCTGGTAGAACAGCGCCAGCGAGCGGTTCGAGAAGGTGTCCAGCAAGGCGCGCGCGCCTTCGTCGCGCTGCCAGGCCTGGTGCTCGGCGATCCGTTCCGTGTAATGCGCCGGCAGCACGCCATGGCCGCCCAGCAAGCCCATGAAGGCGGGCGTCAGGCGCACGTAGCGCAGCGTGTCCGATTGCAGCGCCTCGCCGAGCGACCGGACGTCGCGGGCCAGTTCGCGCGGTTCGGTGTCGATCGCTTCCAGCTGGCTGGGCGGAAAGCCGAGCGAGGTCGAGTTCTGGAAGCGCAGGTAGTTGGCGACCAGGCCCTGTTGCGGCATGCCTTTGCGCTTGAGCCAGAGCTCGAGCATGCGCACCGCCTGAAAATACTCGAAACGCCAGGGTGCCTGGAACAGGCGCTCGATTACAGCAGGCTCAAATCGCCGCTTCGGGGTGAACATGTCCATAAATCCTCTCCCGACTTGTTGGACACCACGACCAGGCGCGTAAAACTGTTGGCGTGCACGTACAGCGCCAGGAAGCGCTCGACGATGTGGGCGAAAGCGTGGATGCCGCTGCCGATGAAGGCTTCCTCGTCGATGCTCAGGCGCACGTCGACGCCGCGTACCAGGCAGGTAAATGGATTGCCGGACAGCCAGGCGCTGGCCGGCTGCTGCTCGATGGCGGCGATGCCGCCGATCTGGCGCTGTGACGAGGGCGAGCGCGGCAGGTCGTACAGCGCCAGCATCTCGCGGAAGGCCTCGACACCGCCGTCGGCCAGCGACAGGTGGTTCAGCGCCAGCTGCGAGATCAGGCGCCAGTGCGCATTGTGGCCGCGCTCGAAGCGGTAAGAGGACGTCGGCTTGCGCAGGAAGCTGATCGCGCGCACGCTCGAGCCGCCTTCCAGGAACAGATCGCCGCCGCGCTGCCCATACGGCAGCAGGGCCGGCAGGTCACGGTTGGAGCAGGTCAGCTCCAGGTTCAGCGTATCGGTCTCGACCTCGGCCGGGTCGAAGTCGATGTCGACGATCGAGATCTGCGCCTCGAAGCCGGGGCTTTTGTCGATCAGCGTCTCGTCGCGCCGCATGGCCCAGTAATGGCCGTTCTGTTCCGGTGTCTGCGCATGGCGCAGCGAATAAAACGGGCGGAACTGCACCACGCTCTCTCCCTGCGGGGTCTGGCGCACCAGGTGCACCGAATCGATCGACACCACCTCGTAGGCAAAGGCGCGGCGCGAATCGGCCAGCACCGGGTAGCTGGCGGTCGTGTGCGTCAGGCGGATCGGCTCGCCGCGCTGGCTGAACAGATTGATGACCGGCGTGCAGCCGAGCAGGACGTTGTGGGTCGACAGGGTGCCGAGCATGCGCGCCGTGTTGGAGTCGGCGCGCAGGCCGCCCAGCGCCAGGTGCAGGGTAATCGTGCGGGCGCCGGCGGGGAGCACGGCGGCCAGGGCGGCCAGGTCGACGTCGAAGAAATTGAATTTCTCGGGGAAGCAAAAGTATTCGGTCAACAAGCGGTAGGCGGCGTGCGAGCGCGCCGGGAAATCGATCAGCGCCTCGTCGTCCTCGAAGCCGGCGGCGCGGATCGGCAAGGCCGGCAGCGCGACCCAGCGTCCGCTGTGGTCGGCTTCGGCCCAGGCCGCGATGCCGCGCATGAACAGGGCGTCGCGCAGCGCCGCGCAGAACGAGGGCTCGCCGTCGATGAACAGGCGCAGCGTCGCCACCCCGAGCTGGCCGGCGCCGCCCTGCTCGGCATTGCTGGTGAAACTCAGGCTCAGGCTGGACGAGGCGCCCGCCGGTACCCGCACCGCTTCCGGCGCCGCGATGATGGCGGAAAACGCGGCCCGGCTCAGCGTCAGCGGCGCCACCGTGACCGGGTACACGGTGCGGAAGGTGCAGGCTGCGCCGCGCACCGGCCGCGTGTTGAGCTGGGTGCCGCGCGCGATCACGCTGGTGCCGCTCTGCTGCTTGGCCATGCCGGCGCAATCGAAGTGCGCGATCGAGCACGAGGGAAAGGGCCGCAGGTAATGCGGATACAGCACCTCGAACAGGGCTTCGGTGAATTGCGGGTAATCGTCGTCGAGACGCTTGGCGATGCGCGCATTGAGCAGCGCGAACGACTCGATCATGCGCTCCACGTGCGGGTCTTCGCAGACTTCGCCGCTGATCAACAGGCGTCCGGCGATCTTCGGATAGCGCTCGGCGAACTCGCGCAGGTTGCGGCGCAGGTAGCCCAGTTCGCTTTCGTAATACGGCAGTAATTGTTCCAAGCTCAGGCACCTCCCGCTGCCGGGGCCGTCCGGCCCGTCTTGCTGATGCTGTACTGCAGTGTCGACGGCTGCAGCACCGCATCGAAGTTGACCGGCTCCTGCGAGGCGCTGGCCACCAGCAGGCCGGCGATCGAAAAGTTCAGGCGGTTGATCGTGCCTTCGCGGACGTCCAGCGAGGCCTTGACCTCCTGCAGGCGCGGTTCATGGCAGGCGATCGTCTTTTCGATGCAGGCGCAGATATAGGCGCGGTCCGATGGGCTCGACAGCGACAGGTCGGCGAAATCGATCATGCCGTAGCTGACGATCGAATTGCTGCATTCGGGATAACCCTTCAGCAAGCCCTCGGGGATGACGGAGCGCGTGTTCAGCAGGGCTTCCAGATCGCGCGCGACCGCATCCTTCAGATCCTCGGCCGACATGCGCAGCGTGCTGCCGCTGGCGTGGCGGACCGGCGTACCCAGCAAACGGTCAAAGAACCCAGGCGTAAAACCCTTCATCGGAACCCCTTGGCGGTGGCATGCGGCGCTCGCAAACCGCCATCTTCACACACGCGGCCCCGAAAAAATAGTTCATTTAGGCACGCCACACGCACGCTTGAGCGAACGCAAAATTGACTATTGTTTGGATGCAAGAGGGAACGCGAAACGCTATGTTGCTTTCTTATCGTTGCGCAATTTCATGGAAAACAGGAGGGCAAGGGTATGAGCGGTAAAGTACTCTGGGGGGAAGGATTGCTGTTGCGGCCCCAGCATTTCCAGCGCCAGGACGAATACCACGAACACCGTCTGCACAAGGGCATCCGCGCCGCGCATCCGTATGCCTGGGGCGTGGAACGGCTGCAGATCGACCGCGACGCGCTGGCCGACAATGTGCTGCGCATCCTCGACCTGGCGCTGCGCTTCCAGGACGGCGAACTGGTCGACGCGCCCGGCATCGACGAACTGCCGCCCGCCATCGACCTGAGCCAGCTGACCCATGCCCAGCAAAGCGTGACGTATTATGCCGCCCTGCCCGGCCTGAAACCGTTCACCGGCAACTTCGCCCAGCCGGGCCAGCCCAGCAACACGGCGCGCTTCGTGCAGGCCAACCAGGAAACGCCGGACCTGTACACCCAGGCGGCGCCGGTGCAGCTGGCCTACCTCAAGAAAACGGTGCGGCTGGTGTCCGAATTCGAGCCACGCGATGCCTACATCCACTTCCCGCTGCTGCGCCTGCGCCGCGCCACTACCGGCGGCTTCGAACCGGATCCGGGCTTCGTGCCGCCCAGCCTGTCGGTGGAAGCGGCGCCGACCCTGTTCCTGCAACTGCGCCGCCTGCTCGATGCGCTACAGGCCAAGGTCAGTGCCCTGTACGGCCACCACCGCGAGCCGAGCCGCAACGTGATCGAATTCCGTTCCGGCGACATGTCCTCGTTCTGGCTGCTGCACACGGCCAGCGCCGCCCATGCCACGCTCACCCACCATTTCCATCATCCGTCGCTGCATCCGGAACGGCTGTACGAACAATTGCTGGCCGTGGCCGGCGGCCTGATGACCTTTTCCAAAAGCTGGACCCTGGCCGATTTGCCGCCGTATCAACACAACGACCCGGGCCCGGCCTTCGCCAAGCTGCACCAGATCATCCGCGAATTGCTGGACACCGTCATCTCGTCCAAGTATTTCGCGATCGCGCTGAACGAAGCCCGGCCCTCGTATCACCTCGGCATGCTCGACTCCGGCAAGATCGACGACAAGACCGCCTTTTATATCGCGGTGTCGGCCGATATCCCGGCACTGGAACTGGTGGACGTGGTGCCGCTGCGCTTCAAGGTCGGTGCACCGGACGACGTCGAAAAATGCGTGCTGGCGGCCCTGCCCGGCGTGCGCCTGCAATACGCGCCGCAATTGCCGGCCGCGGTGCCGGTGCGGCCCGATACCTGCTATTTCACGCTCGATCCGAAAGGACACATGTACGAGCGCATGCTGCAGGCACAATCCATGTCGATTTACGTGCCGTCGGGGATCAAGGAATTGAAACTGGAATTGCTGGCGGTGGCTTCTTGAATGCCTTATTAATCGGCATTTCAGCGATTACCATTTCGTAATATCCCGATCCTGTTTTTAGGACTTATCCGATGGATTCTCGTCTTTTGATGAGATGGGAATCCATTGCGATTCTGCTGGCCCTTCACGATCGGCGTCGCAAAAGCGATACGCAAAAAAACGGATTTGCGCCGCATCATTATCACGGAGTAGCCATTCTTTAATCTTCATTGACGACGTTTTGTTGTATGGCGTCGATTCCGAATCAGGGAATTCAAATGGAGGTTATTTCATGGCAGGGCCATTCATCAGGCTGGGCGATAAAACATCCCACGGCGGCGCAGTCCTGGAGGCATCGCAGCACAGCGATAGCGGCGGCATTCGGCATCGCACGCATGGGCGATAAAGTGAGCTGCCCCAAACACGGCAATAACGCCATCGCCAGCGGCGACGCCACCACCATCGTCGATGGCAAACCCGTCGCCCGTGACGGCGATAAAACCGCCTGCGGCGCCGTTCTGGTGGCCAGCCAGCAAGCCACGATCGACACTATCTGAACATTCTCCATGTCCACGCCTTCGACCATTTCCCTGCCGGGTCCGCAGATACCGGCATGGCTGAAACACAGCCTGCTGTGCGCTGCCGTCTTCTTTGTCTGCTGGGGCGGCATGATCGCCTATTGGCGCATGCAGCCGAACGCGCCCGACACCACCGAGCTCCTGTTCTATCTGTTTGCGCTGCCGGCGGCGCTGCTGCTGGCTTTCTGGGCCGGCAGCAAGGCCATCGCATCGCGCGCATCAGCCCCGGCCGCCAAGCCGAAAGCGCAGTCGGACCAGGCCGGCACCGCCCCGCCGCAAACGCCGCCGCTGGCCATTCTGGCCGCGGCCCTGCGTCTGCCGCACGGCGCCTCGGTCGACGAACTAGCGCACGCCATCGCCAGCAACAAGGCGCGGACCGAACTCGACCGCGACCTGATCGACGAAGACGGCTTCCCCGTCATGACGGCACGCAGCCCGGACGCCGGCGACGACATGCTGCGCGAAGAAGCCGACGAGTGGCTGGGCCGCAACGGCATGCGCGACCTGCGCTTCAGCGAAGAACAATGGCGTGCACTGACGCTGGCCAGCGCGGTCACGAGCGACCTGGTCATGCGTGCGACCGAAGAACTGGTGTCGTCGGACGGCCGCGCGCCGATGCTCCAGCTGATGCCGCTGCTGCCCGCGGACTGGTCCAGCGACCAGCGCCGCGCAGCCAGCCTGTGGCTGCGCTACACGGCCTCGCAGTACGGCTGGCCGTTCGAGCGCGTCAGCGTGCCGGTGGACACGATGGCCGATGCCGCCCAGGCGACGCCGACCGCCGTCTTTGCCCGGCTCGGCCAGAGCGCCGCCGACACCGAACCCATCCTCGCATTGGTGGTCGCCTGCGCGTCCCACATCGGCCAGCAGACCGTCGACGACTGGGCCGCCAGGGGCATGCTGTTCACGTCATCGCAACCGCACGGCCTGATCCCCGGCGAAGGCGCGGCCGGCCTGCTGGTAGCGAATCTTGCCCTGGCCAAGCCGATCGAGAGCATGGCCTACGTCCTGATCGACCGCCTGGCGGAAGCACGGCTGGAAGCGTCTGCCGACGAGATCCGGCGCGTCGATGCGGCAGTGCTCGGCAACCTTGTGGAAACGGCGTGCCGGCACGCACCCATCGGCTTGAAGGATGTCGCGATGGTGATCGGCGATGCCGGACACCGGCCGAACCGGGTACTGGAACTGATGGGGTTCGTGGCGGCGTCGACGCCGCAGCTGGACGCGAGCGACGACGTCATGCGGGTGGGCCTGGCCAGCGGTACCTGCGGCGCCGTGCCGTTCCTGGCCGGGCTGGCGCTGGCGCGTTACTGCTCGCTGGACCTTGAGGCATCGGTGCTGTTCGTCAGCAATGAGGATGCGTATCAGCGCTGCGTGGGGGTGGTGCGGTCGGCGCTGTCGTTGCCGGCCTGGTGAAGCATTGGCTTGAATCGATCAAGTTCTTATTTCTCTTGCTGAAAGCAGCGTCCATGACTTCGACCCGGCTCCTTACTGCCCTTGTCCTGTATGCAGGCGTGCATGTGCTTGCGACAGGGGGCGAGGCCAGTCCAGCAGTCACGCCACCCGTACCAAGTGCCGATCTCGACGCCCGTATCCAGTCGCTGCTCCGGAAGGTCAAAACATCGCTTCGTCCGCTCAAGGCGGGCAGTTTCTTCATGGGGGACTGGGGCGACGAGCATGGGCGCCATTATGATTTCGACACATCTTCCAGGCCCTCGCATAAGGTAACGCTGGATGGCTTTTCGATGATGGCGTACAAGGTCACGTATGAGGATTTTGATGTCTTCACCGATGCAACCGGCAAGGAGCGCGTGAGGTCGACCGGGAGATATGCCAAAGACCGGGCACCAAAACGACCCGCAGGCGTCAGCTGGTATGGCGCCAAAGCCTATTGCCAGTGGCTTGGGTCGTTGACAAAGCTCCCGTTCGATTTACCTACCGAGGCGCAGTGGGAATATGCAGCCCGATCCGGTGGCAAAAAGCTGTTATACGCAACTGACAATGGCAAGATCGAACGGGGGCGAAATTTTCCGAAGGAATGGCAACATGGGGAACCAGAACCGCCTTTGTCCGACGTCGGCAGTTACCCGCCTAACCCGGCAGGTCTGTATGGCATGTCGGAGGATAGCGGTGAATGGGTGCAGGACTGGTTCGATCCAGATTACTACAAGGTTTCTCCTGTCAAAAATCCGACTGGACCACGTACTGGGACTGAAAAAGTGAAGCGAGGCACTGGAGAAGGAGATGCAGAGTTTGCGTCAGCAGTATTTATGCGTATAAAGATTGTGCCCCAACCAGTGTCGCCTACTTTTCCTAACGGTCTGACGGGGGAACAGGGAACAGAGCCGTTGCCCGGATATTCTGGCTATAGACACGATAATTTTCGCTGTACAGTAAACTCGCAACGTCAATCGAATTAGACTAGAGGATATGCTGGGTGATGTAATGGGAATTGTGCAAGCTGAAAATAGGGCTCATCGTTGCGAAGAAATGGGCGTCCCATCAATGGACTAGCTTGGGCTACCTGTACCCTACATTCGTTAACGCAATTTGCAAAAACCGTACCTGAAACAACTTCGTTAATCAACTGTACACCATAATTACTTCCTGGTGTATCTCCTAACGAGGCGGTAATCCGCTCAAGCGTGTTATCCAGGTGGCCTATTGATTGTGTAGTTGCCATTAACTCATTGATGGAAAAAGCTGCTAGTTTTCTTAGCTCATTATTGTCTTTACTTGGAAAATTTTTAAATGCACTGATAATGCATTCAATCATTGCGCCACGTGATTCAGGTGGCATATAGGCATACCAACCCCATCCAGTTGTTAATTGCTGTTCTATTTGTATAATTGTTTGCGCGCTGTTATATTTAATTTGATCTATTGTTTTCTCATATTTTTCATCAACCACATCGACAAAATTTCCCACGAATTTAACAAGTGATTCACCAGCTGCAATGTGCAAGAACAAGATTTTGTTAAAAACGAAAAATGTAGCTTCGTTCATTAACGAAAGAATTTTTTTGTAATCTGATTGTTTTAGCTGATGCGCTAAAAACATGAAAAAGTTATTGATTTGTTCAGCTTTAACTTTGGCGCCGAGATTTGCAGATCCCCCTAGGCCCAGGCACGCTCCAGCTTTAGCTGCAATTACAAAATACCCTTTTAAATATCTACATTCAAAACCCAAGGTTGCTGCTAGTCCCTGGATGAAACTGACATCAGCAGAGACGGTAGCCAAATCCGTATAAGCCGCAATCGCCTTGTTAGGATCTAATTTTTTGGGCGCTTTGGAGTCGATAAAACCTTCGGGATTTAGCCACTGCAACGTACCCTTCAGCTCAGCACCCTCTTTCAAACCGGCAAATACTTTCGCCTCGCCCTTGGCACCCACCTTGGCTTTCGTACCACGTGGTCTTTTCGACACACCTTTGAGGCTCTGTTTCGCGTCCGAGAGAATTAAGGTGGCGTCCGCTTCCAGGGCAATACTGGCACCTGCCATTGCATAAAGTGTAATGTCACCACGGAGGCGAAAGTAGCCAAGATCGAGCGGTTGTGTACCTTGGGTGCTGACATGCCATCCTGCAGCGTGAGGCAAGTAGATCATCGTCTCGACTTTGGCCTCGCCGATTGCGAAAGAAGCTTCTGCATTGGCTTTCACCCCAAACTGGACTGACTTTACAACGCGCTTAAAGCGCTGTTCCCAATTTTTGTCCTTGGCATCGTACAAGCTGCCCAGACAGGGCATGAAGGTTGCTGAAGCGCCGGCACCAGCCGACCAACGCAGGAACTGGGCTTCAGGCTTCAAGTCAATCATGCGGTAAGGGTTATTCGGATCGCGCTGCTCTGGACTGAAGATGCCACTGGCAATCTCTTGTTGACCACGTTCGAGGAAGGCGGTCGCTGATGCGCCCATCACTTTGGCCCAGTCGGTCAGGATGCCACTGAACTGGTCGGCATCCTTGGGCGCCAGCTTCCATTTTTTCTCGAACTTTGCCTTGTCCTGGACTTGTTTTCCAATACGTCGCCGGACTTCATCCGAATTGAGCTTTGAGCCATCGAACAGCTTTTCCTTCTTTTCTTTCTTGCGTTCGGTCGGCCCTTGCACAAGGTAAACGCGCTTGTCAGCCAAGGCGCTTTTCAACCTCGTGGCTTTGACGTAGATAGGTGTGTGCGTGCGTCCCTCCATGCGTTTCATCGTCAGCGGTAACAGCTCGACCAGTTTGTCGTGATCGGTTTTTTGATCAGTGATCGCTTCTACCCTTTTCTTGGCTGCTTCACTTTTTTCGGCCAAGGCATTCAATGCTGTATCGAGCTCATTTTCTGCCTGTGCAATGTCTGACTTGGCGGGATTGGGCTGTTGTAGAAGTTGCCTGAGTAGCAGGGATTTTTCCGTAACCGCACGGTTTGCTTCCTGCAGCTCTTCAATCGCGGTCTTGTTCTCATGAGCCTCCGCCCGGCACAAGAGCCACTCATCGGGATACAAGGCGATGAAGGAGTTATCGTCTGGCCGATAAAGCAGGATGCCATCGGTCAAGGTATGTGACACTTCGATTAGCGTGTCACGTGGCGTGGTGGTCGGTGTGGATTTGACAGGACTAAAGACTTCGCTCATCGGATATCTCTCGCGAAAAATGGCGGACCTGATTTGTGTTGCTGGTTATTCCTCTTTCGGCAAGTGCAGCGTCAACGTTTCGCTCTTTGCCGTAAAAATCCGCTGGGTTCTCCCCAGTTCATCGGTAATGCCCTCTACCAGGAGACCGCTTGCCGATTCCAGGCGGTAGCGGACATGGGCCATGGGTTGTTTGGTTTCTTCGTTCAGCACGACAAAGGCTTCGTTGTAGATTTCCCTGGCCGTTGGCATCGTCGGCATGGTCACGCTGCCGTTCGCTGGTCCCGCCAACTCCTTCACGCTCGCCCTGAACTCCACCTTCCCCGGCGCATGCAGCATGATGTTCCCGCCCTCCAGCTTGAGATAAGCCCCTTGCGCAGTCAGCAGCACATGCTCTTTGGCGCCGGCCGTAACGCTCTTGTTTACGCTGGCGACGGTTACCGTTTTATCCGCCGTGATATGCGTCGCATCCGACTGACTCTGCACGCTGACCTTCCCACTCGCCGCATGCAACCGGATCCCGGTCTCCTGATTCGGCTTGTCCCTGGCAGTCGCCTTACCGTAAGTGAACAGGCTGATGCCATCCTTCACGGCATGACTGCAAGCGCCCTGTGCCATCAGATTCACATCCTGCCCGGCCATCACACTGCCGGTCAGACCTGCTGCAAGGATGGCGTTGGCCGGAGTGACGGCGACGATGCCGGCCGGGCTCGACAGCTGCATCTGCGGCTCGCTGAAGGCCGTGGCCTGGCGTTCTCCGGTGCTCGCTAAAACCTCGATGCCGTGACGCACGGCACCGATGGCCGGTAATGTCTTCGGCGCCGGATCGTTGTGCAGTACGGCGTTGTGCTTGCGCGCCGTGCCCGCCAGGGTGACTTGCAGCGCATGGCTTTGTTCGAGCTGTGCCACGGCCGCACGGACATCGAGCTGATTGCCGCTGCTGATGTCGGTCGACAGCAGCAATCCCTGGCCGGCCCGGAGGGCGGCGGCGTGGGCCGTCTTGAGTTCGGCGCCGAAGCCGGTCGGGGACAGCCGTTGGTTGTCGGTCTGGTGGCGCAGGCTGCCCAGGTTGAGTTCGGCCGTGCCCTGGTGGGCGCTGGCGTGGCTGTGCAGGGCGATGCGTGCCTGTCCGGGGCTGTCGTCGAAGACCAGCTGCTGATAGGCGCCGCCGCCGTCCTGGCTGTTGCCCATGGCCTGGCTCTTGATGCCGGACAGGACCGCCGGGTGGCCGTGTCCGGCGCTGTCGCCCGGAAACCAGGCAGGTGCATTGCCGGTCGCGACGCCGGCGCCATGCGGGACGCCGTTGTGCTGGGCGTCCGGCTGGCCCTTGCCGTTGTACAGGCTGCCGATGACGACGGGGCGGTCGATGTCGCCGTCCAGGAAGTCGATCAGCACCTCACTGCCGACGCGCGGCACGGCAACCGCGCCCCAGTTGGCGCCGGCGATCGGCGCCAGCGGGGTGGCGATGCGCACCCAGGTGCCGGCGCGGTCGTCGGCCGGTGCGCCGCTGTGGCCGACGGGTGCCGGATGGTCCAGGCGGCTGTGGCTCAGGTCGCCCTTGCCGGCATTGCGTTGCCAGTGAAATTGCACCTTGATGCGGTGGTCGCGGTCTGTGTGGATCGCTGCGCCGGGCGGGCCGACCACGATGGCAGTCTGCTGTCCGCGCACCGTCGGACGCGGATGCAGCAGCGTGCCGTGGCCATCGACGCCCCCGGCGCGGTACGGAACCGTGCTGCGGATGGCCTCGAAGCGGTTGCGGTACAGCGGACACTCGCCGATGGTCCTGTCCACGGTATGCAGGTGGACTTCGTCGGTGTCGATCTCGAGCGGACTGCGGCCCAGCGCTTGCAGGACGCCGGCACGCAGTTCGGCGCCGAGGTTGTTGTGCGCCAGATGCGTGACCTGCAGGATCGTGAAGCCGCGCGCATCGTCGTCGGCCCGATCGATGCGCGCATGACCGGACAGGGTGAAGGTGGTGCCCGGCGCAAAGGTGCGCACGGTGCCGGCGCCGCGGTGGGTTTCCCGGTCGACCTGCAGTGCCTGCAACTGGTTGTCGGCATGGCGCTGGCCCTGGGTGCGGGTCGGGTAGGCATACGCACCCGGGGCATCGCGGCTGGCCAGGACGGCGCCGGCAGGGCTTGCGCTGCCGGCGCTGACCGGCCGCGTGCCCAGGCTGCGGTAGTCCCAGCTGGCGATGTCGACTGTGGTGACGGTGGGGCGCGACAGCGTTTGCCAGCGGTCGATGCTGTCTTCCCGCATCACCGCGCCGGGCTGGGTGAAGCGCACCTGCGTCTGCGGGTTGGGCTGGAAACTGCCGTTGTGGTCGGCGATGACCAGCGTGTGGCTGCCCAGTTGCGCACTGTCGGGCGCGGCGCTGTGCTCGAACCAGGTGAACAGGCCTTCTTCGTGCATCAGTCTGCGGGCAAAGGCGAGGTCCGCTTCCTGATACTGGCAGGTCAGCGAACGGACCGGGTACAGGCTGCGGTCGGCGATGTCGTAGCGCCACGCCGGCACCAGCGTGCCCTTGCCCTGCGCACCCTGGAACACCGCGTCCAGGATGTCGAACACGGTTTTGTCCTGGAAGATGCGGCTGTCGCGGCCGAGCGCCAGGAAGGCGGTCCAGGGCGCGAGCGTGATGGCATAGCGTGCGAAGCCGCCGTTGGCGCCGATCAGTTGTGCCGCCGTGATGTGGCCGTGGAACGGACGCAGGGGCATGCCGGGCAGCGCCGTCAGCAATTCGACCAGCGCAGGCTGGCCCAGCAGCGATGTGAGGGCGATGCCGGCGTCGGTCGACAGCGCCGTGATCCGGATCGTATAGCCGCGTGCCAGGCTTTCTTCGGCATGCAGGCATTCGGCCAGCAGCCTGTGCGGGCCGAGCGGCGTCGACAGTCGCAGCAAACGTGTGTCCTGGGTAAAACGTGGGAAGAGTTCCGGCACCTGTCGCTCCCGTGAACTTGCAACCACCAACAAGTGAACGCCATCGGTCGATCAGACGGCAGCGCGTCGACAAGCCAGCATTGTCACGCGCCTAGCCCGATGGGCTATTGATTCCCGGCAAGATCAGCAAATAGCCGTGGCGCTATGGAAAACCGGAGTGGATAACTCTTTGGATAACTGTGGAGCAAACGGAGGATAAGCCGCTGAAACCCGTGGAAAAGCCTTCGGGAAAGCTGTGGAAAAGCCAGGGACAACAGGGGGTAAAAGTGCAGGACAAGTCCGGGATAAGTCGAGTAAACCGGAGGATAAGCCGTGGATAAGCGGTGGATAAATCCCGAAGCGGGGCCGCGGCCTCAGGTCTGCTTCGGCGATATCACCAGATCCGGCTGCGGCCGCGGCGCATCGGCCGACAGGTCCGCATGTACCTGGGCCGGAATCGCCAGGATGCCGTTCCACAGGATGTCGCCGGCCAGGCGGGCTTCCCTGCTGAGGCGGTAGGCCGGCACCGCGGCGTCGCCTTGGGCTTGCCACATGGCCGCGTACGAGGGCGACAGGCGGTTGTCGTGCCACGCCTCGCCCAGCGGCGCCAGCGTGTCCTGCAGCACGGCGGCGGTGCTGCGCATGCGTACCCAGCGGTGGTTCAGCCAGCCGTTGCGGTCCGCCGCCGGATCAAGGAAGCGCTGGATGATCTGGCGCGCGGCCAGGGTGCCGCTGCGGCTCATCCGGCCGATCGACGTGCGGTTCATGTTCAGGTTCAAGCCGCCTTCGGATTTCTTGTGGCGGATCAGGACCACGCGGTCGCGGTAGCCGGGCGTGCGCGTCAGCGCTTCGTCGCGCCAGGTGCGGATGGTGCGCAGGATGGCGGTGGCGAAGCGTGCCAGCGAGGGCAGCCTGGCGCCGTCGTCGACGGCGATGTAGGGCGGCGTGACGCCCTGGTTGTTGTTCGCGGGCAGCGTGACGCGCAGCACCGGGCCGCTCGGTGCCTCGGCCGGGTCGTCGTGCAGATCGTCGCGCAGGATCACGCCGAAGGTCGGGCGGGTCGGCAGGATGGCATCGAAAAAGTGGATCGGGAAATTGCTCGTCAAACCGCCATCGGAAAACCAGACGCGCAGCAGGTCGACCTTGCTGCCGGCTTCCGGCAGGGTGCGGATGCGGTACAGCGGCACGGCTTGCAGCAGCACCGGGAAGCTCAGGCTCATGCGCGCGGCCACCACCACCGGCAAGTCGTCGGCCGTCGGCATGAAGCAGTAATCGGCGCCGCCATCGTTCAGGCCCTGCAGCAGGGCGACGGTCTGTGGGCGGTGATGGGTCTGCTGTCCGGCCCGTGTCATCCAGGCGACGACGTCGGGGGGAAACAGGTGCGCCAGTTCGGACGGCCGGAACACCAGGTCGTCGCTGGCATGCGGCAGGCGGTGGGCGCGCAGTTCGCTCAGGCCGGTGCTCATCAGGGCCAGGTCGATCGACGGCGTCGACTGGCGCAGGTGGCCGAAGGTCAGCGGCTGGTCGAGCGGCAGGCCGGCGATGTCCTGCACCAGCGCGTGCAGCCATTCGGTCAGCGCCGGCGGCTGCTCGGCCCCGGCGGTCGTGGTGGCAGCCGCGGCGGCATCGCTGCGCAGGCCGGAACAGATGCCGCAGCGGTTGCGGCGCAGGCCGCGCCAGGCGCTGTAGCCGAACTGCAGGCTGGCAAAGACCAGGGCGCCGGCCACCATCGACAGGCCGAACCACAGGCCGCTCGCCAGCCACAGCGGCCAGCCGAGCGGCCAGCGGCCGCCCAGCAAACCGCTGCTGACGATATACCCGAGCAGCCACAGCGCCGCCCCGAGCAGCGCCCCCAGGGGAAAATTCACCAGCAGCGCCAGCGCCACGCGGCCGGGCGCTTTCCAGCCCATCCCGGCATTCAGCCCGGCGACCAGCACGCGGAAATGCGGTGCCAGGTCGGCGCAGGGCTGGAACAGCGAGAACAGGCGGCTGGTGCTGCCGACCGGTTCGCGCAGGCGCCGCGGCAGCAGGCCGATCTTATAAAAGCCGTCGTCGGCGCCGCTGCCGTCCTGGCGCACACGGTTGCGTTTGTACTGGGCGGCGGCGGCGGCGATCGCCGCGATCGCGCCCACGCTGGCGCCGCCGATCGAGCGCAAGGTAAAACGTTTTGCCAGGCGCGCGACGAACATCGGGTAGACCACGCCGGAAGTCACGCCGCCTTCCATCACGATATCGCATTCTTCCGGTAAAAAATCCGCCATTCGCCCTCTCCGCTGCTGCAACCGATGCTGCACTGATGGGATTATGCGCGCTCCAGCCCTGTTCGCTTATCGAATCGTCATGCGCTGCGGGTTTTGCTAAGCTGGCGCGCATGGACACCATCGGCACCCTGCAAGCCTTGACCCTGCGCGCCACCCGCCGCGCGCCGCCGCGCCGGGTGGCGTGCGCCGATGCCGTCACGGCGCGCGGCCTGCTGGGCGACGCCCACGCCGACCGCCATTCGCCGCGCCAGATCCTGATTGCGGATGCCGACGTGTATGCCGGCCTGGCGCTGCCGCCGCACGCCCTGCGCGAAAACCTGCTGGTGGACGTGGACACCGCTGCGCTGACCTCGGGCACGGTGCTGCAGGTCGGGGAGACTGTCCTGCTGCGCCTGATGTTCCAGTGCGAAGCCTGCGGCAACCTGGATGCGTTCCGGCCCGGCCTGTCGCGCCTGCTGGGCGAGCGGCGCGGCATGCTGGCGCGCGTGATCGCCGGCGGTAGCCTGCAGGTGGGCGACCGCATCCGCGACCTCGGTCCGCTGTTGCCGCCCTGGCCGGACGACTGGCACGAACGGGTGCTGATGGTGCTGGATGCACTGCCCGGCGATGCGGTGATCGAATACCGCGACCTGGCGCGCCTGGCCGGCGTGCAGTCGACCTATTGCCGCGCGTTTCCACGGCTGATCCGCAACCTGGGACCGGATTACGCCGGCCGGGCGGTGGCGGCCAGCGATCCGTCCACGGCGCCGCGCTGGCAGGGAGAAGGATTGTTCGAGCATCCGCCCATCCTGCGCGCGGTGCAGTGAAAGAACAATCAGCCGGGCACGCCCACGATCACGCTGGACGCCTTGAACATCGCGGTCGCCTGTTGACCCTCGGCCAGTTCCAGCGAGGCGGCGCTGTCGTTGGTGATGACGGCTGCCACCGTGCCGCCGCCCGGCAGGTCGAGCACGACCTCGGTGTTCACCGCGCCCGGCGTCAGCCGCGCCACTGTGCCCTGCAGGCGGTTGCGCGCCGAAAAACGCGCGCCCTCGGCCTGCGTGACCAGGATCACCGACGACGATTTAATGAGGGCAAAAGCCTGGCGTCCCGGCTGCAGGCCGAGGCTCTCGGTGCTTTCGCGGGTGACGATGGCGACCAGTTGCTGGCCGCCGGCGATGTCGAGTCCAATCTCGTCGTTGACCGCGCCCGCCTGGACGCGCGCGACGGTGCCGAAGAATTGATTGCGTGCGCTGGTCTTCATGTTCAGCCTGCTGATCAGGTTCAGGTCGTCGGCGATGCCGGCCGTCTGCCGGTTGAGTTGTTCGACGAAATCGCGGTGGACTTGTTCGAGCAAACGGAAATTTTTCACCAGCTGGGCGCCGCGTGCGGTCAGGCGCGTGCCGCCGCCGCCCTTGCCGCCGGTCGAGCGCTCGACCAGGGCTTCGCCGGCCAGGTTGTTCATCGTGTCGATGGCGTCCCAGGCCGCCTTGTAGCTCATCCCGATGGCCTTGGCGGCCTGGCTGATCGAGCCGGTCTCGGCGATCTTCGCCAGCAGGTCGACCCGGCCCGGGCCGCCGAAATTCTGGCCGCCGACCGTCATCCACACGCTGCCCTGCAGGGCAAATGGTTCTTGCATCGTTCCTCCCGTAGCAGCGGCACGATAGCAGATTCCACCATGAAACGCCTCGTTATATACTTGCGTACATAACGTCTTCCATGGAACACATCAGCATGAAACGTCTCGCCGGCCTGCTGGCCACGCTCGTCATCGCCGCCGGCGCCCATGCGGGCGAAGTGCAGGTCGCAGTGGCCGCCAATTTCACGGCACCGATGCAGCAGATCGCCGCCGCCTTCGCGCAGGACACCGACAACAAGGCGGTACTGGCCTTCGGCGCCACCGGCAAGTTCTATGCGCAGATCAACAACGGCGCGCCGTTCGAGATCCTGCTGGCGGCCGACGACGAGACGCCGGCGCGCCTGGATAGGGAAAAGCAGACCGTGCCGGGCTCGCGTTTCACTTATGCGACCGGACGCCTGGCGCTGTGGTCGGCCAGGGCCAATTACGTCGACAACCAGGGCAAGGTGCTGCAGGGCGGCAGCTTCGCGCACCTGGCGATCGCCAACCCGAAGGCCGCGCCCTATGGCGCCGCCGCGGTCGAGACGCTCACCAGGCTGAACCTGATGGGCAGCCTGCAGCCGAAGATCGTGCAGGGAGAGAACATCGCCCAGGCGCACCAGTTCGTCAGCACCGGCAACGCCGAACTCGGCTTCGTCGCCCTGTCGCAGGTGGCGCGCGACGGCAAGTTCACCTCGGGGTCGGGCTGGATCGTGCCGGCCTCGATGCACAGCCCGATCCGCCAGGATGCCGTGATCCTGGCCAGGGGCAGCGCCAATCCGACTGCCCGGGCGCTGATGGATTACCTGAAGTCCGACAAGGCGAAAGCCATCATCCGTTCCTACGGCTACGCGCTGTAACGGCGGCTTGCATGGACCAGGCCGACCTCGCCGCCATCTGGCTGACGCTCAAGCTCGCCGCCACCGTCACCGTGCTGCTGCTGGCGATCGGCACGCCGGTCGCCTGGTGGCTGGCGCGCACGCGTTCGCGCCTGAAGCATGCGGTATCGGCGGTGGTGGCGTTGCCGATCGTCTTGCCGCCGACCGTGATCGGCTTCTATCTGTTGCTGGCGCTGGGGCCGCACGGCTGGCTCGGCAAACTGACCGCCGCGCTCGGCCTGGGGTTGCTGCCGTTCACGTTTGCCGGCCTGGTGCTGGCTTCGGTGCTGTATTCGATGCCCTTCGTGGTGCAGCCGCTGCAGAATGCCTTCGAGGCGATCGGCGAGCGCCCGCTGGAAGCCGCGGCGACGCTGCGCGCCAGTCCCTGGGACACCTTCTGGTCGGTGGCGGTGCCGCTGGCCCGGCCCGGCTTCCTGTCGGCCGCGGTGCTCGGCTTTGCGCACACGGTGGGCGAGTTCGGGGTGGTGCTGATGATCGGCGGGAATATTCCGGATAAAACGCGGGTGGTGTCGGTGCAGATCTACGACCACGTGGAAGCGCTCGAGTACGCGCAGGCGCACTGGCTGTCCGGCGCCATGCTGGCGTTCAGCTTCCTGGTGCTGCTGGCGCTGTACACGCTGCATCCGCAGGCAGTGAAGGGGCGGCGCTGATGGACGCGCAGTTGGAAAATATCCTGGTGCGCCTGCACATCGACCGCGGCGGTTTTACGCTCGACGTCGACCTGGCCTTGCCCGGACGCGGCATCACGGCGCTGTTCGGGCCCTCGGGTTCGGGTAAAACCACCTGCCTGCGCGCGATTGCCGGGCTGGAGCACGTGAACGATGCCTACGTGGCCGTCGGCGGCGAGGTGTGGCAGGACGCCGCGAGCGGCATCTTCGTGCCGACCCACCGGCGCGCGCTCGGCTACGTGTTCCAGGAAGCCAGCCTGTTCGCGCACCTGAACGTGCGCGCCAACCTGGAATTCGGCATGAAGCGGGTGCCTGCGCACGAACGCAGGTTTTCGGCAGACACGGTGGCGGGCCTGCTCGGGATTCGGGAGCTGCTGGAGCGCCGGCCCGGCAGCCTGTCCGGCGGCGAGCGCCAGCGGGTGGCGATCGCGCGCGCCCTGCTGGCCTCGCCGCGCCTGCTGCTGATGGACGAGCCGCTGGCGGCGCTCGACCTGCGCCGCAAGCAGGAAATCCTGCCATATCTGGAGCGCATGCACGACGAGCTGTCGATCCCGATCATCTACGTCAGCCACGCGCCGGACGAGGTGGCGAGATTGGCCGACCACCTGGTGCTGCTGGACGCCGGCCGCGCCGTCGCCAGCGGCCCCTTGAGCGAGACGCTGGCGCGCGCCGACCTGCCGCCCAGCTTTGCCGACGATGCCGGCGTGGTACTGGACACCGTGCTCGACGGGCACGAAGACGATGCGCTCTCCCGCCTGCGTTTCGACGGCGGCGTGCTGTACGTGGGCCAGCGCAAGGAGGCGCTGGGCAGCCACCTGCGCTGCCGCATCCACGCGCGCGACGTCAGCCTGGCGCTGCAGCGCCCGAGCGGCACCAGCATCGTCAACCTGCTGCCGGCGCGGGTCACGGCCACCGTCCCCACCGACACCCCCGGCCACGTGCTGGTACAACTGCACATGGGACCGACGCCGCTGCTGGCGCGCATCACCGAACGCTCGCGCCGCGAACTCGACATCGTGCCCGGCCGCGAGATCTGGGCGCAAATCAAGGGCGTCGCCCTGCTCGGCTAAGAGCGCAATTCGGGGTCAGAGCAGATTAAGAGCGCCTGACAAAACCTTCAGGGCAAGGCGCATTGCCGAAGACAGTACGACTGTACGGCGAGGCGATGCAACGCCGCCATGCAGGTTTTGTTAGGCGCTCTAACTCGACAATTCGGGGTCAGAGCCCGGTTTTTGGCAATGGCTATCAAGCCATTGCCATCCAAAGTGCTCTGACCCCGAATTTGTGCTCTGACCCCGAATTACGTAAAGGCTCAGCGCACGCGGCGCATCGAGGAGATGCGGCCGTTCATCTGCTCGAGGAAGGCGTAGCGGCCTGGGCCGTAGATGACGCACTGGCCGCGGAAGTTGGCGTCGTCGCAGAATTCCCAGCGGCCTTCGCGGACGATGATCGAGCTGGTGCGGTCGTTGAAATCGTTCAGCATGCGGGTGTCGCCCGACAGCGCGATTTCCGGACCCTGGAAGCGCGGGCCGGCGAACAGCTGCACGGCGCCGCCACCGCGGTAATCGCCACGGCGGTCGTCACCGCGGCGGTCGTCGCGACCATCGCGGTCATCGCGCCAGTCGCGGTCGCGTCCCGGACCGCCGCGGCGCACTTCGCGCACCGACGAGACGGCGTCGTTGAAGCGCGGCAGGCTGCGGTATTCGCCGGGCCCGAACTCGACGCAGTTGCCGCGGAAGCCGGCGTGCTCGCAGATCTCCCACACGCCGGAGCGCACCACGATGCTGGACACGCGGTCGTTGAAACCGGCACGGTTGAGGTTGGGTTCGTCGTGGCCCAGCGTCACGCGGGCGCCGCGGAAGTCATTGTCGGCGAACAGGGTCAACTCGCCAGCGGAAGCGGCGTGGGAGCTCAGGGCCAGCACGGCGGCGGCAGCGGCAAACAGGCGTTTCATATTTTTCTCCAATATCGATTGCGCCTTCGCCAGGCGCTTGCCTCGTAAACGCGGCAGTCCTGGCATCGGCAGACATTGTCTTGTAACAAATTCCTACGCTACCGTACAGTGCGTTGCCTTACATTACGCCGCACGTCGGACCGCGGCGGTGTGCCGCTCACACCGCCGCCGGCGTCGATACCGTCCCCTGGATGCATGCCTCTTCCAGAATCGCCACGATGTGCGTGCGCAGCGCCTCCAGCTCGCCCGTGCTCGACAGGTTGCGGATGCGCTGCTTCATGCTGCGGTGTTCCTCGATGCAGATCGACCAGGCGAGCGCCTGGCCGTCGTAGCCCTGGTGCGGGCCGCATTGGCTGGCGCAGCCGATCAGCAGGCTGGCGCCTTCGGGCAAATCGTATTCGATCAGCCAGCCCCAGTCCTCGGGCGCCGGATAGCTGGTCGCGACGCCGCGCCGGCCCAGCGCCTGCGCCAGCCACAGGGCCAGCTCGAAGCCGTACACGCCCGGATTGCTCTGGCATGCCGGCGGCAGGGTCGGCAAAAATTGCGCGGATGAGAATTCGATACGCCACATCATCGTGTCACCCCCCCCAGGACGGAAGCGACGATTCTACGTCGCCGGCGTGACGGGGGCGTGACGTGCGCGTGCGTGCAGGGGCCGCCCCGCCGGGTTCACCCAAGCGGCAGCAGCACCGCCCGCGCCGCCTTTACCAGCGCCGCCCCCATGCGCTCCAGCCGCGGCGGCTGGATGCGCCAGGCGTGCCAGAACAGGGGCACGTCCATGTATAACTCCGGGGTCAGGTCGACCAGCTGCCCGGCCGCCAGCGGCGCCGCGCACTGCTCGAGCGGCAGCAGGCCGTAGCCCAGGCCGAGCCGGATCGCCTGCGCGTACGGATCGCTGGCCGGCACGTAGTGGAAGGGGTACGCCCCCGCGGGCAGGCCGAAATGCTGCAGCAGGAAGGCGCTTTGCAGCGTGTCCTTGCGGTCGAACACCATCACCGGCGCGCGGCGCGCGGTGTCGCGGTCGATTCCGTGCGGGAACCAGCGCGCGGCAAACGCCGGCGCGGCCACCATCCGGTAGCGCATCGTGCCCAGCGGCGTGACGCTGCAGCCGCGCATCGGCGCCGGCTCGCCCGATACGCATGCCAGCGCCAGCCCCTGCTCCAGCAGGGCAAAGGTGTGGCCCTGGTTGTCCAGCACGAATTCGACCAGCAGGTGTTCGTCGACCAGCACCGGCGCCAGCGCCGGCAGCAGCCAGGTCGCCAGCGTGTCGTTATTCACCGCCAGCGCGACCCGCACCGGACCCGCATCGTCGTCCTGTTCGGCCAGGAACTCGGCTTCCAGCAGCGCGCGCCGGCGCAGGAATTGCAGCAGGCGCATGCCGGGCGCGGTCGGACGGCACGGCCGCGCACGCACCAGCAGCGGCGTACCCAGGTCCTGCTCGAGCGCGCTGATCCGCTGCGATACCGCCGATGGCGTGATGTTCAGCTGGCCCGCCGCCGCTTCCAGGCTGCCGCCGTCGATGGCGGCCAGGAAGGCGTCGCAGCGGCGCGGGTCGAGGGTCATGAATTAGCCTGGCTTAATCGGGATTAGATTTCATTAATATAATTGAAGATCCGGCCGTCGCAAGCGATCATCGCCGTTTCTACCAACACAGCAAGGAAACGAGATGTTTTCGCAACAGGTATTCCTGCAAGGCCTGGGCATGGGCGCCAGCCTGATCATGCCGATCGGCGCCCAGAACGCGCACGTGATCCGCACCGGCGTGCGCGGCCGCCACGTGGTGCTGACGGTGGCCGCCTGCATCCTGATCGACGTCACCCTGATCGCGCTCGGCATGTCCGGCTTCGGCGCGCTGATCGAATCCTCGCCGCGCCTGCTGGCGGCCTGCCGCTGGGGTGGCGCGGCCTTCCTGCTGTGGTACGGCGTGCGCTGCCTGCTGAGCGCCTGGCGCGCACGGGGCGCCACCACGGCCGCCGGCGACGGCGGCCAAGCCGGCAGCGCGCGCCAGGCCTTGAGCGTGGTGCTGGCGATGTCGCTGCTGAACCCGCACGTCTACCTGGACACCGTGGTGCTGCTGGGCGCGGTCGGCAGCAGCCTGGCGGCCGGCCACCGCACGGCGTTCGCGGCGGGCGCCATGCTGGCGTCGCTGCTGTGGTTTTCGCTGCTCGGCCTGCTGGCGCGGCGTTGCGCCTTCGTGCTGTCGCGTCCGCAGGTCTGGCGCGCCGTCGAGACTTTTACGGGCGCGACGATGCTGATACTGGCCGCGCTGCTGCTGCGCGAGGCGCTGTAAGCGGCAAGGTCAGGCGGCGCGCGCCGGGAATGCCAGCGGGTCGCCGGCGCCGTTGCCGGCCAGCGCTTTGCCGCCCTCCACCGTCATCTGCTGCGGCAACGGTACGCCGTTCTTGACGGCGGTCAGCTCGGCCAGGATCGACACCGCGATCTCGTACGGCGTCTTGCTGCCGATGTAGATGCCGATCGGGCCGTGCAGCTTGGCGATCTGCGCCTCCGTCAGGTCGAATTCGCGCAGGCGCTCGCGGCGGCGCGCATTGTTCACGCGGGAGCCGATCGCGCCCACATAAAAGGCGTCGGTCTTGAGCGCTTCCATCAGGCCCATGTCGTCCAGCTTGGGGTCGTGGGTGAGCGCCACCACGGCGCTGCGGCTGTCCAGCTTCATGGCCAGCACGACGTCGTCCGGCATCTCGTGCACCACGTTCACGCCGGGCAGGCGCCAGCTGCCGTGGTATTCCTCGCGCGGGTCGCACACGGTGACCTGGTATTCCAGCCCGACCGCGATCTGGGCCAGGAACTGCGACAGCTGGCCGGCGCCGATGATCAGCAAACGCAGGCGCGGACCGTGGATGGTCACCAGCGTTTGCCTGTCCTTGTCCATGCGCAGCTGCTCGTCGGCGCTGCCGGCGTCGAGCGTGACTGCGCCGCTGGCCAGGTCGAGGGTGCGCCGGGTCAGCACGCGGCGCTGGGCCAGGGCCAGCAGCGCGTCGATGCGGCTGTGGGCGCCGAGCGGTTCCACCACCAGCTGGATGGTGCCGCCGCAAGGCAGGCCGAAGCGGTGCGCCTCGTCGGCCGTGATGCCGTAGGTGAGCACCTCGGGCGCGGTACGCACGATGCCGTGTTCGCGCACCGCGGCGATCAGGTCGTCTTCGATGCAGCCGCCGGACACCGAGCCCACCACCAGGCCGTCCGAACGGATTGCCATGGTCGCGCCTTCGGGACGCGGGCTCGAGCCCCAGGTGCGCACCACCGTCACGTATTCGCAGCGGTAGCCGGCGCGCAGCCATTGGTCGCAGGCGTGCAGCACTTCGAGGTCGATACTGTCCATGGTCGGGTCCTTCAGGGTGTTGATCAGCAAATAAGTCAAATGCTAACGCAAACCGCGCCAGGCCAGCGCCACCCCGGCATTATGTGCGCGCGCTAACAGATGAGCACGGCCCTTCGCCTGCCGTGGACGGGCACATGGCAAGCCCGCATCGCGGCGCGCCGCCACGGCTTTGCGGCCGGGCCGGAAGTGTAAAACCGGGTCAACCGGCTCGGCCCTGGCGCCGTTGCTGGCATACTATCCTGCCGTGATCCGTTCCTCGCCCCTGGAGTCAGACTTGAAAAAACTCGTATCCGCCCTGCTCGGCGCCCTGTTCCTGAGCGCGGGTGCCGCCCACGCCGCCATCCCGGTGTACGGCTTCGTGGTCAAGAACACCTACCCGCACGATCCGGCGGCCTTTACCCAAGGCCTGTTCTTCCGCGACGGCCATCTGTACGAAAGCACCGGCCAGAAGGGCCAGTCGACGCTGCGCAAGGTGGACCTCAAGACCGGCAAGGTGCAGCAGAAGAAGGAGATGGCGGACGAGTACTTCGGCGAAGGCTCGACCGCGGTGGGCGACAGCATCGTCACCCTGACCTGGCAATCGAACGTCGGCTTCGTCTACGACGCCAAAACGTTCGCGCTGAAGGGCCGTTTCAACTACAAGGGAGAAGGCTGGGGCCTTGCCAGCGACGCGCAGCACGTCTACATGAGCGACGGCACCAACGAGATCCGCGTGCTCGACCCGAAGACGCTGGAAGAACAGCGCCGCATCGAGGTGACCGCCGAGGGCAAGCCGATCCCGCAGCTGAACGAACTGGAAATGGTCGACGGCGAACTCTATGCCAACATCTGGGGCTATGACGTCATCGCGCGCATCGACCCGGCCAGCGGCAACGTGGTCGGCTGGATCAACCTCGACGGCCTGCTGCCGCCGGAGCAGCGCGGGACCACGTCGGTGGATGCGGTGCTCAACGGGATTGCGTACGACGGCAAGCAGAAGCGCCTGTATGTGACCGGGAAGTTGTGGCCGAAGCTGTTCGAGATCGAGCTGGTAAGGATGCAGAAGTAAGGCGCCACCTTCAAGCTCAAGCGGCGGCATGAGCACGTCGTCCACGCGCAGGCGGGGACCCGTGCCGAGGTTCCGAGGTCCGTACTTCGACCGCACCGCAGTGTGTCAGGCAGACCGAATCCTGTTGCGCAGCATGGACCCCCGCCTGCGCGGGGGCGACGTGCCTATTGCGCATGGCGACGTGCCTATTGCGCAGGGCAACGTGCCTATAGCACATGGCGACGTGCAGGCTGTGGGTGCCGGCAGGGCTGCAACTACCTGGTGACGTCGATCACCACCTTCCCGAAATGCGCCCCCGACTCCATGTACCGGTAAGCCTCCTGCGCCTGATCGAAGGTAAACACCCGATCCACCACCGGCTGCACGCCGGTCGAAGCGGCAAAGCGCATCACCTTTTCCAGCATGGTCCGGCTGCCGACGAAAATCCCGACCAGGCGCTTGGCGCCGGTCAGCAGCGAGGCCGGATTCACTTCCCCGCCGAAGCCGCTGACGCCGCCGATGATGGCGACGCTGCCGCCCATCGCGCTTGATGCAATCGAGCGGTTGACGGTGCCCTGCCCGCCGACTTCCAGCACCACCTGGGCGCCGCTGCCGCCGGTCGCGCGCAGCACCTCTTCCTGCCATTCGGGATGCGTGCGGTAGTTGATCGTGTGGGCCGCGCCCAGGTCGCGGGCGCGCTGCAGCTTGTCGTCGCTGGACGAGGTGATGATCGCCTGCAGACCGGCCGCCTTGGCCAGCTGCAGGCCCAGCACCGAGACGCCGCCGGTGCCCAGCAGCAGCACGGTGTCGCCCGGACGGATCGCGTTGCTGGATTCGAAGATGGCGTTCCAGGCCGTCACGCCGGCGCACGGCATGGTGGCGGCGTCGACGAAGCGCATCCCGGGCGGGATCTTGGCCAGCGCGTCCTCGGACAGGATCACCTCTTCGGCCAGCATGCCGTCGATGTCGCCGCCCAGCGCGTGGCGGATCTTGTCCGGGCCGGTGGGGCCGTCGTGCCAGTGCGGGAAGAACGATCCGGCCACCCGGTCGCCCACCTGCACCCGGGTCACGCCCGGTCCGACGGCCAGCACCTCGCCGGCGCCGTCGGAACAGGGAATGATCGGGTCGTCGACGGTGACCAGGTAATTGCCGCGTGCGACCATCAGATCGCGGTAGTTGAGCGACACCGCATGCACGCGCATGCGCACCTCGCCGGTGCCCAGCGCGCGGTCGGGAAAGTCGATGCTCTGCAGGCCGTCGATGCCTGCGCCGGGTAAGATCTGATAAGCCCGCATGGGTCCTCCATCGTCAGACGATTGCCGCGCCAGCGGGCGGCAGGCCATTGTCGTTGCAAGCGACGCCTGGCCGGCGCACGGTCGGCAGCATGTAAAAAGGCCCGCTTCCCGTCAGGGGAAGCGGGCCTTGCAAGGACGCTTAGAAACGGCCCGGGGTGGTGCCGTTATAGGTACGCTTGGCCTGAAACTTCTTCCACAGATAGCCGGCAATGGCCATCATGATCATCTTGCGCATAAAGACCTCCATGTCGTGAACGGTTCCCACTAAGATACCCGGAACCGTCCAATCATGACGCCGGCTGATTTCATTTATGCGCTGCAACACCTCCCGCCTTCTGCGCCGGGATGAAATCCTGCAGCACCGCCTGGCGCATCAGCGCCGGCGGCAGGATGCCCTGGGCGATCACGAAGTCGTTGAAGGCTTTCAGCTTGAACTGGTCGCCCAGTTCGATCTCGGCCAGGGACTTCAGCGCGCGCAGCTTCACGTAGCCGTAGTAGTAGGCGGTGGCCTGTCCCGGCATCCGGTAGGCGTAGCGGTCGACCTCGGACTGCGCGAACGGCTCGGACAGCACCACTTCCTTCATCAGGAAGGCCTTGGCCTGTTCCGGCGTCATCTGCCCGGTGTTGATCATCGGGTCGAGCATGGCGCGCGCCATGCGCAGCAGGCGGATCTGCAGCGCGGCCAGCTGGCCTTCGGGCGGCATGTAGGGCAGCACCAGCGCTTCCGAGTACAGGCCCCAGCCTTCGACGTTGGCGCTGTTGAAGGCGAAGCGGGCGCGCGCCACCGACATGCCCTGCTCCACCATCGAGGCGAACTGCAGCTCGTGGCCCGGACGGGCTTCGTGCGCGGTCACGCCCCAGGACACGGCGGCGTAGTCGAAGTCGTTCATCTTTTCCTTCGACTTCGCGTTCGGGTTCGACAGCGGGATCACGAACTCGCCGTATTCGCCGGTGTTGCCGATCATGCGCGGCGGATTCATGAACGGTGCCGGGGTACGTGCCGCCTCGGCCGGGGTGGCGATGCGGATATTGGCCTCGCGCGCCGGCAGGGTGACGATGTCGCGCGCGCGGATGATGCCTTCGATGTCCTTCAGGCGCTCGCGGTAGTAGGGCAGAAGCTGGTCGGCCGGGATCGAGGTCTTCTTCAGCTCGCGCATCACGTCGCGGTAGTCCGGCGACAGCAGCTTCTTCTGTGCGGCGATGGTGTTGGCCACCACCTGCATCTGGTCCTGCACTTCCTGGAAGTCGAAGCTGGCGCGCTCGATCAGCTGGGCCGGTGCGATGTCGACGCCGACGTTGGCCAGGCGGTTCACGTAGACCGCTTCCGGCAGGCGCACGTCCTTGCGCGCACGCGGCAGGATGCGGCTCTTGACCCAGTCGTCGTACTCCTTCACCTGGGCCTTGAGGGCGGCGAAATCGGCTTCCCAGCCGCTCAGGCCATCCTTTTTCAGCAGTTCCTCGATGCCGTCCAGGTAGGTGGCGTTGTTGTTCAGGCCTTCCTCGACTTCGCCGCGATATGGCCCGATCAGCGCCTTGTCGGCGAGGCGCTCCTCGCTGCGCGCGCGCACCAGGGTTGCGATCGGCGTGTAGCCCGCTTCCTTGCCGGCGTAGCGCTTCAGGCGCACCAGCGCCAGCTTCTGGCGTTCCGGCTTGTTGCGCGGGTCGAGCAGCGCGCGCAGGCCGCCGTACACCAGCTCGCCGACGTTCACGTAGTTGAGCAGGTACTGGTGTTCCAGCTTCATGCTGGCCACCAGTTTTTCGCGCGAGTCGATCAGGATGTCGAGGTCCTGCTGCACCTTGACGTCCTTCTCGAGCGCGCGCTGCCTGCGCAGCTCGCGCAGGCGCTTCTCGGTGTCGGCCAGCTGGCGCTCGTAGTCGCGCGGCTTGAAGTCGGCCACCGCGGTGTCGAAGCTCTCGTCGCCCAGTTCCGTCGATTCCTCGGGCTGGTACTTGCCGGTGTCTTTCAGGACCGGCTGGGTGTAGGCGTCGCTGCGCGCGACCCAGGCCGGGGCGGCGAGCGCGCCGCCGGACGCGAGGGCAAAGACGAGACCGAGCGCGGTACGTGACGCAATACGGGACATGGGTGACTTCCTTTCTGTGAATGCCTGGGGCGATCCATGCATTCTAAAGGGGCTTGGACACCATGAACCAGAAGATGAAGAGGAAGGCGATGAAAGCCGGGATGCCGAGCGCCACCCAGGTTTTGAAATAGGTCCAGTACAGCGGCGGCAGATCGGTGCCCTCGCGCGCCGCCTGCGCCGCGATGTCGCGCAGGCGGATCTGGATCCACACCACCGGCAGCCAGCAGGCGCCGGCCAGCACGTACAGCGCGAGCGACCACATGATCCACTTGCTCGACAGCGGATAGCCGGCCAGGTGCGCCATATAAAAGCCGGTGGCCGGCTGGAGGATGGCGGTGGTGGCTGTGAACAGCCAGTCGGCAATCACCACGTAGCGGCTGACCACGGCGATCGCGCGCACGTCCTTGCTGACGTTGGCGAAGAACATGTACCAGGCCGACCCCAGCCCGGTGCCGAACAGGAAGGTGGACGACAGGATGTGCAGCCACTTCACGACGACGTAATCCATCAGCCTTCCTTCCCATCGAGTTCATACAGCAGCCAGATCGCCGCCAGCAGCGGCAGGTTCTTGGTCAGCGGGCCATAGGGGTGCAGCAGGAATTCCGGCAGCGCCACAGCGATCACGATCGTGTAGAAGCCGATCAGCACGCCCTGCCCCAGCCACAGCCAGCGGCGCCGCTGCAGCAGCAGGATGCCGAGGCCGAAGGCCAGGTCGAGCGCCGAGGCGCCGTACAGCATCAGCGGCTGCAGGGATGGCGGAATGCCGGTGCGCGCCAGCAGTTCAAAGCTCTGCGCCGCCGGATACAGGAAGGCCGAGACGATGGCGGTGGCGATCCACACCGCGACGATCGACCAGCGCAGCGGCGGCAGCAGCCAGTCCAGCTTGGCGCGCGCGCGTTCGGCGCGCGGCTCCAGCACGAAGGAGGCGATGGTGCGCGCTGGACGGCCCAGCAGGCGCAGCGTCGGGCCGGGATCGGCGGTGCTGCCGCGGTCGAGCATGCGCAGCGCGTCCGGATCCAGCAGGCTGCCCGGCAGCCAGCGGCCGATGCGCGCCAGCCAGCGTGCCGGTCCGGCCGGCAGCTTGAGCACGCGCAGCGGTCCCATGCCCATCGCCGCCCGCAGCGCCGCCAGGTAGGCGGTGAACGGCAGGGCTTGTGGTCCGACCAGCGCCAGGCGGCGCGCGGTGCGCATGGGGACGATGCCGGGCAGCAGCGGCTGGTCGATGTACAGGCGCTGGCGCAGCAGGCAGACGATGGCCGTGGTCAGGTCGTCGATGTGGATCGGCTGCACCAGCTGGGCGGCGTCGCCGAAGCGCAGCGTGAACGGCATCGAGGCCAGCGCCTTGAACGCGCGCGCGCTGGTGCCGTCCGCGCCGTAGACCAGCGAGGGCTGCACGATGCAGGCGCGCAGCGGCAGCGAGGACAGGTAGTCGTCGGCACGCTTCTTCGACAGGTGGTAGGGCGTGTCGGCGGCATCGTCGGCGCCGAGCGCGGACAGCTGCACCACCATGTGCACGTCGTCCGATTCGGCGCAGGCGGCGAACAGCGCGCGCGGCGCACGCACGTGCAGGGCGTCGAAGGTCTGGGCGCCGCGTTCGCGGAAGATGCCGACCGTGTTGACCACGGCGTCGATGCCGGACAGGCGCGCCAGCCAGGCGGATTTATCGGTATCTTGGGTGAAGTCGGCCTGGATGTAGCGCAGGCGCGGATCGCTGCTGGGCCGGACCGTGCGCACCGCGCACACCACCTGGTGACCTTCCGCCAGCAGGGCCTGCAGCAGGTGCCGCCCGATGAAGCCGCTTGCACCCGTCAACAAAATCCGCATTCACGCTCCTAATCAAACACCGACCGAGGACTCTCATGGAACCATGGAACACGACACTGCGGCGCGGCCTTGTCGGCGGCACGGCCGCCAGCCTGCTGTCGACCGCCCTGCTGGCCGCCTGCGGCAAGCGCGACGCCGGCAGCGCCTACGCCGCCACCAACGCGGTCAGCCACTGGATCTGGGGCGAGCGCGCCTTCGCGCAGCACGCGCCTTCGCTGCGCCACACCCTGCCCGGCTACCTGATCCACCACGGCTGCTCCGTGTTCTGGGCGCTCATCTTCGAACGCCTGTGCGGCGGCCTGCTCGACCGCCGGCAGGCGCCGCTGACGCTGGGCGCGGCCGCAGGATCGGCGGCCGTGGCCTGCTTCGTCGACTACCGCTGCACCCCGGAGCGCCTCAAGCCGGGCTATGAGGAACACCTGTCGAAGCCATCGCTGGCAGTGGTGTATGCGGGCTTCGGCCTGGGACTGGCGCTGGGGGCGATGCTGTGCCGTCGCAGTTGATTAAATTGTAATGCAGATAGGGAAACCTTGCTGGGTTGGCAAGGTGAGGAGGATGTGCCGCAGGGTGGGCTCGCCGAGCCCACGCGAACGCCGGCACCATGCGAACGTTCGTGTGGGCACGGGGTGCCCACCCTACGCGGCGCGCAGCGCCTACCCGCAACGCGGGCCGTACCGGTCGATCAGAAGGTGTAGTTGGCGCGTGCGTAGATGTAACGACCGCTGTTGCCGAACGCGGTGTAGTTCGAGAACGGCGTGTTGTTGGTCGTGTTCAGCGTGAACGGCAGCGTTTCCGAGTACTGGTCGAACAGGTTGTCCGCGCCCACTGCCAGCGTGAGCTTCGGCGTGACCGCGAGGCGGCCTTCCAGGTCGACGATGGTGTGCTCGTTGATCCAGAAGTCGTTGGCGGCCGTGGTCCCGGGCGACAGCACCTTGCCGTAGCGGGTGGCGCGTGCGGTCACGCCCCACTGCGACAGCTTCCAGTTCACGCTCGCCACCAGCTTGTTCTTCGGCTGGCCCTGCTCCAGCGTCAGCACGTTCACGCGGTCGAACAGGATCGGGGCCGGGTTCAGCGCCGCCAGCTGGGCGGTGGTCGGGACCTTGTTCACTTCGGTCTTGTTGACGTTACCCGCCAGCGTGAAGTCGAAGCGGCCGGCGGCGCCCGCGTTCCACGGCAGGTTGGCCACGATGTCCACGCCTTCGGTGGTGGTGTCGACGCCGTTGATGAAGAAGCGTCCGCCGCCGACGCCGCTGAAGCCCTGCGCCACGATGTAGTTGCGCACCGCGACCGAGGTCAGGTTTTCCGACAGCACGATGCGGTCACGCACCTTGACGCGGTAGGCGTCCACCGTGATGCTGACCGGGGCGAAGCGCATCACCGCGCCGAGCGAGAAGTTGGTCGACTTCTCGGCCTTCAGCGGCTGGGCGCCGAGCGCCACCGCGACCGGGTCCGACGGCTTGAAGGTGGTGATCTCGTACGGGATGCCGTTGATGAAGTTGGTCGAGGTCGAGGTGAAATTCTGCTGCTGCAGCGACGGCGCGCGGAAGCCGTTCTGCACCGCGCCGCGCAGCGCGAAGTTCTTGGTGAAGTCGTAGCGCGCCGACAGCTTGCCCGACAGGTTGCTGCCGAAGTCGTTGTAGTGCTCGCCGCGCACCGCGGCCGAGGCCAGCAGCTTCTCGGTCAGGTTCGCTTCGAGGTCGGCGAACACGCCGATCGCGGTGCGCGAGGTGCTGGACGCGTTGGCCGGACGGAAGCCCGGGAACACCTGGGCGCCGGAGGCGGCCGGGGCGCCGTTGACGCGCACGCCGCCGTTGTTCCACGAAGTCGGTTCGCCCGCGTGCAGCTCGTAGCCTTCGCGGCGCGCTTCCGTGCCGACCGCCAGGTTGACCGGCGAAGCCAGCCCGCCGACGTCGAACTTGCGCACGCCGGTCAGGTTGTACACCAGCTGGTTGTAGCTGTAGCCGCCGGCGTCGAAGCTGGTCTTGCTGGTCGCGCCGTAGGACGCGTTGAGGGTGTTCACCACGTCGTAGTTCATGCCGTTCTGGCCGTACACCAGCGAGGTGTCCAGGTCCCAGTCGCCCACGGTCCAGCTGATGCCGGCGGCGGCGCTGAAGTCTTCGACGGTCGGGGCGATGATCGGCAGGAAGCCGTTCGGGTAGATCGCCTGGACGTTGCGCGCGTCCTGCGGCAGGCGGAAGTAGCCGGCCGAGAGGGCGTCGCGCAATTGATAGCTGCTCCAGCCGTATACCTTGACGTCGCCCGACAGGGTGTTGCCGGCGTTGACGAACAGGGTCTTCTGCTTCATCTCCGGCTCGCCGTACCAGGCGTTGTAGCGGTTGATGGTCTGCTCGCGCGGGTCGTAGGCGCCGTTCACCTTGGCGTACTGCTGGCGCATGTCGTAGCCGCTGCGCTCGGTGTGCTCCTGGCTCTTGATTTCGCCGGCGATGGTGATGAAGCCGCTTTCGCCCAACGGCAGGCCCTTCCAGGCGCTCAGGGTGCGGGTCTGGCCGTCGGTGCGCGAGCGCGACGTCGGGGCGCCGCCCCAGTTGGCGTCCGCCGGAGCACCGCCGTTCAGCATGCTGTAATCGGTCTTGCGCTCGCCGAAGGTGAAGGTGCCCTCGCCGCCGCTGCGGTCGGTGCGCAGGCGGACGTTGACCACGCCGGAAATCGCATCCGAGCCGTACTGGGCGGCCGCGCCGTCGCGCAGCACTTCGATGTTCTTGACGATCGCCGAGGGAATCGTGTTCAGGTCGACCGCGGCCGAGCCGCGTCCGATGCTGCCGTTCAGGTTGACCAGCGACGATGCATGGCGGCGCTTGGAATTGACCAGCACCAGCGACTGGTCGGGCGCCATGCCGCGCAGGGTTGCGGGGCGGATGGTGTCGGTGCCGTCGGTCAGCGCCGGGCGCGGGAAGTTCAGCGACGGCAGCGCCACCGACAGGGCCTGGTTCAGTTCGGTGGAGCCGGAATTCTTGAGGGTCTCTGCGGAAATGATGTCGACCGGCGAGGCGGTGTCGAGCGCGCTGCGGTTGGCGACACGGGTGCCGGTCACGACCACGGTGGCGGCATTGCCGTCGGCGGGCGCGCTGTCCTGGGCGTGGGCGGCGCCGGCGGCGAACAGCGCGGCGATGGTCAGGGCGAGTACGGTCTTTTCCGGTACAAATCGTTGTTGCATCTTCTTGCTTCCTTAATATCGTGGCTTGCGTGCGAAATGCGGTACAGCGTTGTTCCTGCGTGAAGGGCCGTGCGTTGATGCCTGGTCGGTACGTGACACGGTATAGGGGCTTAACTCATGGCAAGCTCCTGTATTGATACTGGGCTGTACCATTGCGCGTTGTCAAACAATTCAGCTTGCACGTATGCAAAGACGCAACACATGCGCCTGCATGGTGCGTGACGGTGTCATGCGGGGTGCATGGCGGCGCGGCGCCGCACCGCGGAGGGGCGCATGATCGCGCTGGCTTCAGGCGGGTGTCAGGCCAGCTGGCGCATCTGGCCGACCGCGTAGCCCTGGGCGTAATCGATGCCGAGTGCGCGCACCGCCGCCAGCGTATCCGGGTCTTCGACGTATTCGGCCACCGTGCGGATGCCCATCACGTGGCCGACTTCGTTGATGGCTTTGACCAGCGCGCGGTTGACCTCGTTGGCAGCGATGCCGCGGATGAACAGGCCGTCGATTTTCAGGTAGTCGACCGGCAGCGTGCGCAGGTAGGCGAACGAGGACAGGCCGCTGCCGAAGTCGTCGAGCGAGAAGTGGCAGCCGAGCGCGCGCAGCGAGGCGATGAATTCCTGGGCCTTGGGCAGGTTGGCGATCACGGCGGTTTCGGTGATCTCGAAGCACAGCTGGCCGGGATCGATGCCGTGCGCCGCGATCTCGGCGGTGATGTGGGCGAGCATGCCTTCGTCGCCCAGTGAAATGCCGGACAGGTTCACCGAATACATGGGCAAAGGCAAGGACGCCCCACCCTTGCGCCGCTTGCGCCCTTCGTCGCGGATGTGGCGGCACACGTGGGTGACCACCCAGCGGTCGAGCGGCACCATCAGGTCGTAGCGCTCGGCCGCCGGGATGAAGGCGCCGGGCAGGATCAGGCCGTCGCCGCTGGCGGCGCCGGGGCTGGCGATGCGCAGCAGGACTTCCTGGTGACTCTGCGCGGGCGCGCCGGCGGCGCCGTTGAGCGGCACGATCGGCTGCGAGAACAGGCGGAACTGGTTCTTTTCGAGCGCCTCGGTCAGGCGCGACACCCATTGCATTTCGCCCTGGCGGCGCACCAGCATGGCATCGCTCTCGCGGTACACGTGCACCCGGTTGCGGCCCTGCTCCTTGGCCATGTAGCAGGCCTGGTCGGCCGCGACCAGCAGTTCCGTCATCGACTTGCTCTGCTCGCTGATCTCGACCATGCCGATCGATACCCCGATCTCGAACACGCGCTCGTTCCAGACGAAGCGGAAGTCGCGCACCGCCTGGCGCAGCTCGTCGGCCAGCGCCAGCGCGCGCGGCAGCGGGCAGAACGACAGGATCACCCCCAGCTCGTCGCCGCCGAGGCGGGCCAGCACGTCGCTTTCGCGCATGTGCTGCTGCAGCAGGCGCGACAGGGTCTGCAGCAGCAGGTCGCCGGCGCCGTGGCCGCAGGTGTCGTTGATGATTTTAAAGCGGTCGAGGTCGAGGTAGAGCAGCGCATGGTGGTGGCCGTCGTCCTTGGCGCTGCGCAGGGCATTGGCCACCGCGGTCTCGAAGGCGCGCCGGTTGATCAGGCCGGTGAGCGGGTCGTGCGCCGCCTGCCAGCTGAGCTGGTGCGCCAGCTTACGCTCGTGGGTGACGTCGTGCAGCACCACCACCGCGCCCAGCACCGCGCCGTCGCGCGACCAGATCGGCGCCGAGGAATCCTCGATGGCCATGTGGCGGCCGTCGCGCGCCACCAGCTGGGCCCGCGAACTCACGCTGACTGCACTGCGGTTGCGCAGGCACAGGTGCACGGGATTCTCGATGTCGCGGCCGTCGGCCTCGTCCACCAGGCGCACCACGTGGGCGATGTCGATGCCCTCGGCCTGTTCCGCGTTCCAGCTGGTCAGTTCCTCGGCCACCCGGTTCATGAAGCGCACGTGGCCGCGCGAATCGGTGGCGATCACGCCGTCGCCGATCGAGCCCAGCGTCACTTCGGCCAGTTCCTTTTGCTCGAACAGCTGGATTTCCTGCTGCTTGCGTCCGGAATCGTCCCAGACCAGGCCCAGCGTGCGCACCGGCAGGCCGTCCTCGCACACCGGCATGCCGCGGCAGCCGATCCAGCGCACCACGCCGTCGGGCAGCACCACGCGGTATTCGAAATGGTAGTCGGCGCACAGGTCGACGCGCTGCTGCATGCGCTCGACCAGGTAGCCGCGGTCGTCCGGATGGACCAGGGCCAGGAAATCGGGAAAGGCCTGCTGCTGCTCGACCGGCGTCAGGCCGACCAGGGCGGCGCCGTCGGGCGACCAGGCGATGACGCCCTCGGTGACGTCGTTGCCGACCACCGTGGCGTCCCAGATCGACATCCGCGCCGCACCCAGGGCCAGGTGCAGGCGCAAGCGGGTTTCCTGCATCGTGCCGCCTCCTCCATTCGCATTGGAGTCGGCGGACAGCAGAAGGTTCGTAGGGCGGGCGCGGCCGGCGCAAGCACCCGTGCCCACGCGCGGCGTTCGCGGTTTGCCGGCTTGCGCGTGCTCAGTGCTTCTTGCCGCGCAGGCGCTGCACCAGCGTCACCACCAGCAGCACCACGGCGCCGACCACGACGCCGGCCAGCGCGTCGATGACGGTCGGGGTGACGGCGGCCAGCAGGCGGCCGACGCCCGGCACCCCGGACACCGCATGGGCGGCGCTCTCGGCCAGGTGGTGCAGCGGCTCGACCGCGTGGCCGATGATGCCGCCGCCGACCATGAACATGGCCACGGTGCCGATCACCGACAGCGCCTTCATCAGGCGCGGCGCCGCCGCCAGCAGCAGGTTGCCGAGGGCGCGCGCGGCACCGCTGGCGCGCTTGCTCAGCCACAGGCCGGCGTCGTCGATCTTGACGATCGCGGCCACCAGGCCGTAGACGCCGACCGTCATCGCCAGCGCCACCGCGACCAGCGCCGCCACCTGGGCGCCGAAGCTGGTGCCGCTTTCGTTGACCACGCCCAGCGCGATCACGATGATCTCGGCCGACAGGATGAAGTCGGTGCGCACCGCGCCCTTGATCTTGTCCTGCTCGACCGCGCGCATGTCGGTGCCGGCGGCCAGCGCCGTCACCAGTTCCTGCTCGTGCGCCGCATCCTCGGCCGCGCTGTGCAGGAACTTGTGCGCCACCTTTTCGAACCCTTCGAAGCACAGGTAGGCGCCGCCCAGCATCAGCAGCGGCGTGATCGCCTGCGGCAGGAAGGCCGAGATCGCCAGCGCCGCCGGCACCAGGATCGCCTTGTTGCGCAGCGAACCCACCGCCACTGCCCATACCACCGGCAGTTCGCGGTCGGCATTCACGCCGGTCACCTGCTGGGCGTTCAGGGCCAGGTCGTCGCCCAGCACGCCGGCGGTTTTCTTGGCCGCCACCTTGCTCATCAGGGCCACGTCGTCGAGGACGCTCGCGATATCGTCGATCAGTGCCAGTAAACTTCCTGCAGCCATTTGCTCACCTCTAAATGTCAATATGGCCACATCTTAACTGACACACACCGCCCCTGACGTACGCCACGCCTTCCCCCCGCTTCAGGCGCGTAATTTGCGTTTCATCCCCGTAAATCTGCAACTCGTCGCTTTCCGTAGCGCCGCCCGGGGCGCCATACGTATAGTTCAAGCATGGGCTGCGGTGCAGCAGCCTTTACCGACCAAAGGAGATGCAATGAACAGCGATTTCGACCTCCCGACCGCCCCCCGCCGCCGCGCCCGTCCGCCGAAGCGCAAGACCCGCATCACCATCTACCTGGACGACGAGGTGCTGGACCAGTTCCGCTCGCACGCCGAGCGCACCGGCACCGGCTACCAGACCCTGATCAACGCCGCGCTGCGCCTGCGCCTGGCGGCACCGGAAGGCTTGCCGGCGGTCGCCTGACGCACGGCTGCAGTGTAGAAATTGCAGAAACCGCGCCAGTACAGGGCCTACGGCGAACGCCGGGCCCGCTGTGACGTTACGCACAGCAATTAATTATGCTAATCTTCCGGCTCTTTTACCCCCGGAGGATTTATGAAGAAAGGCGAACTGATCGCTGAATTTGCGAAGCGTACCGAGATGTCGGGTGCCGCCGCCAACGAGGCAGTGAACACCGTCATCGAGATCATTACCGAGCGCCTGAAAAAGGGCGACACGGTCGGTATCACCGGCTTCGGCACGTTCTCGGTCACCAAGCGCGCTGCACGCAAGGGCCGCAACCCGGCCACCGGCGAGCCGATGAAGATCGCGGCGTCGAAGACCCCGCGCTTCGCCGCCGGCGCCACGCTGAAGGCAGCCGTCAACCCGAAGAAGAAGTAAGCCGTTTGTCACGGTCGCGGCGGCCCGCCACCCGGGCCGCCGCGCTACCGCGTTGTGTTCCGTTGTCTCCCCTTTTTCCTCCTTTCCTGATTTCCTGCCCAGCATGAGCTTCGCCACCTGGATCACCTTCGTCATCGCCGGTACCCTGATCGCCATTTCGCCCGGTTCGGGCGCGGTGCTGTCGATGTCGCACGGTCTGGCCTACGGCCTCAAGAAGGCCAGCGCCACCGTGCTGGGGCTCCAGCTGGGCCTGATCCTGGTGCTGGTGATCGCCGGCGCCGGCGTCGGCTCGCTGCTGCTGGCCTCCGAACTGGCGTTCACCGTGGTCAAGACCGTCGGCGCCCTGTACCTGATCTGGCTCGGCATCGGCCAGTGGCGCAGCAAGGCCCACGCCACCAACGTGTCGACCGCCGGCATGGCGGCCCACCCGTCGTTCGGCCGCCGCGTGCTGACCGGCTTCCTGACCAACGCCACCAACCCGAAAGGGATCATCTTCATGGTCGCAGTGCTGCCGGGTTTCATTTCGCCGAGCGCGCCGGTGCTGCCGCAGCTGGCGATCCTGGCGGTGACCATGGTCACCATCGACGCCAGCGTAATGCACGGCTACGCCTTCCTGGCCTCGTCGATGCAGCGCTTCTTCCGCGACGAGCGCGCGGTGAAGGCCCAGAACCGCTTCTTCGGCGCGGTGCTGATGGTGGTCGGCGCCCTGCTGTTCTTCGTCAAGCGCGGCGGCCACGCCTGATTTTATTCGCATGCCTGCGCGGCCCGGCCTGCGCAGCCCGACCTGCGCGGCCCGACCGGATTTCCGCGCCGGGCCGCTTGTGCATGTATCCCCATTTTCGCAACCGTTTGTAACCTGCGTTGTCCTTTCGCACGCTCGTGCGTTGTAATCAGGTAGACGCACTGCGTCCATGCGAACAACAAGCCCAAGACTGGAGAGAGTCATGCGCAATCGAGTCGTACATTCCCTGACCGTGCTGGCGCTGGCCAGCCTGTCGGCCCTGGCCCTGGCGGCCGATCCGCCGGCGCAGGTCGGCCGCATCGCCGTGGCCCAGGGCCAGGTCAGCGTCGCCGACGACGTCGGCGCCGAGATGACGGCGGCCCAGGTCAACTGGCCGGTCACTTCGGGTAACCTGATCAGCACGGCGCCGGGCGCGCGTACCGAGCTGCGCATCGGCTCCACCGCGATCCGCCTGGACGGCGATTCCTCGCTCGAGGTGCTGCAGCTGGACGACGCCAGCCTGCGCCTGCGCCTGCACTACGGCAGCGCCAACATCCGCGTGCGCAATCCCGACCTGCTGTCCGGCTTCGAGCTGAGCACGGCGCAGGCGCGCGTGCGCCTGCAGCAGCCGGCCACCCTGCGCATCGACGCCGAGCGCGTGCGCGACACCAGCACCGTCAACGTGTTCGACGGGGTGGCCGAGGTCGACGGCGGCGGCTCGCAACTGACGCTGCGTGCCGGCAAGCGCGCCGAACTGACCGACGACGACGTGCGCACCCTGGCCGCCCTGCGCGACGGCTTCGACGACTGGTCGGCCGGGCGCGACCGCATCGAACAGAACGTCGCCTCGGCGCGCTACGTCGGCACCGAGATGACCGGCTACGAAGACCTGGACCGCTACGGCAGCTGGAGCACCGACGCCGAATACGGCCCGATCTGGCTGCCGAGCGTGGCCACCACCTGGGTGCCCTACCGCGACGGCAGCTGGACCTGGCTCGACCCGTGGGGCTGGACCTGGGTCGACAACGCGCCCTGGGGCTATGCGCCCTTCCACTACGGGCGCTGGATCCAGGTGCGCAACCGCTGGGCCTGGGCGCCGGGCCGGCGCGAAGGGCGTCCGGTGTGGGCGCCGGCGCTGGTCGGCTGGGTCGGCGGTGCCGGCTGGGACATCACCTTCCGCGACCGCTCGCGCGGGCCGGGCTTCGGCTGGTATCCGCTGTCCTGGCACGACCGCTACGTGCCGGGCTACCGGGCGCCGGACCGGCACCTGGCCTGGATGAACGCAGGGGTGCGCAACGACCCGCGCCGCAATCATGACCGTGACCCTGGTGGCCGCGGCCGCGATTTCCGGCCGCAGGGCCTGACCGTGGTGCCGCAGGACCGTTTCCGTGAGCCGGGCCGGGTGAACGTGGCGCGCGCGCCGATCGCCACCGCGCCGCCGGTGCTGGCCCAGAACGTGGGCGGCGGCGTGCCGCAGGCCAGCGCCCCGCCGGCGCCGCCGAACCGGCCGCAGCGCGGCATGCGTCCGGGCGGCGAGCGCGGCGTCGATCGTGCCGACCGTAACGACCGTGCCGATGGCCGCTGGGGCGATGGCCGGCGTGGTGACGACCGGCGTGCCGACGAAGGCGGCGGTAGCGACCGCCGCGGCGAGGACCGTCGTACCGATGACCGCCGCGGTGACGACCGCCGCGGTATGGACCGCTCCATCGATACCGAGCGCGCCGAGCGCGACGGTTTTACGCGCCAGCGGCCGGGTGGCGTGTCGGCGGCACCGGCGCCGTTGATGCAGCAGCCGCCGTCGGCCCAGGGCCTGTCGATCGTGAGCCCGCCGCCGCGCCAGTCGCCGCAGCCGGGCACCATCGTCAGTCCGCCGCCGCGCCAGCCGGCACCGGCCGGCATCACCACGGCGCCGCCGCCGGGCGTGCCGGCGCAGGCCGAGCAGCGCAACGACCCGCGCGCCGAGTGGCGCAGCCAGGGCTGGCAGCGTTCGGACCGCCGCGAGCAACTGGAAGAACTGCGCCGCAACCGCCCGGCGCAGATCGCGCCAATTCAGGCTTCACCCACGGCGGCACCCGCGGCGGCGCAGCCGGTGCTCGAAGCGCGCACCGAACCGCGCTTCGAGCAACGCCCTGAGCAGCGCCCCGAGCGCGGCCACCGCGGCGACGGCGAGCGTCCGCAGCGCTTCACGCCGCCGGCGGCAGCACCGGCGCCGATGCCTGCGCCGGCCGCCGTGGCACCGCCGCCGCGTCCGGCCATGCCGGCACCGCCGCCGGTGGCGGCTGCGCGCCCTGCTCCGGCGCCGGTCCAGCGCGCCGAGCCGAACCAGCGTGCCCATACCGATGCGCATGGACGGGACCAGCGCGAGCGCTGAGCCTTTGCGTGCACCGGTGCCGGCCCAGCATCGCCGACAATGACGAAAGCCTTGCCGTGGAAACGCGGCAAGGCTTTTATGTTTACTATAAGAAATAATATTTATGCCAAATACGACCGTTAGTAAGCATAAATATCATAAATAAATTGTATTTTTAACCATTATATACCAAAAATTACCGATAAACAGAACAAACGAAACAAACGGAACAATGCGAAAAGGCGGCAAAACAGAAACAACCGATAAAATCGCAATGCCGCAGCCGGCGTTGCCGGCGCCTTGTCCACGCAGTGTCCCGAGTTTGGCTACAATGCACTTTTAAATGGAGTGGCCATGGACCCCAAAGAATCCCTCATCGAATACCCCAGCGATTTCCCGATCAAGGTGATGGGCGCCACGCATGACGCTTTCGCCGACACCATCCATGAACTGATCCTGTCGCACGACCCGACCTTCCATAAAGGCAAGATGGAAGTGCGCCCGTCCACCAAGGGCACCTATACCGGCCTGACCGTGGTCGTGCGCGCCACCAGCCGCGAGCAGCTGGATGCCCTGTACACCGCGCTGTCCGGCCACCCGATGGTCAAGATCGTGCTGTAAGCGCACAACGTCCTATTCGACCTGCCAAGCAAAGGCGGGCGCAGGAAATGCGGCTGGCTTATAATGACGGGGCAGCCCATTTCCCTTCTAAATCCCATGCAAGCGAATCGTCCCGCCGCTCCCGCCGATCGTCAACCGATTATCCGCGAGCTCGGCCGCGCCGACTACGAGACCGTGTTTGCCGACATGCGCGCCTTTACCGACGCGCGCACGCCAGACACGCCCGACGAGTTGTGGATCGTCGAGCACCCGCCGGTGTTCACCCTCGGCCTGGGCGCCGACCGCGGCCACCTGCTGAGCGGCCCCGGCGTGCCGGCCCACGACGTGCCGGTGGTGCAGACCGACCGCGGCGGCGAAGTGACCTACCACGGTCCCGGCCAGGTCGTGATCTATCTGTTGATGGACCTGCGCCGTAACAAACCCGGCGGCAAGCTGTATGCGCGCCAGTTCGTGCACAAGATCGAGCAGGCGGTCATCGATGTGCTGGCGGCGTATAATCTGGCGGGTGAACGCGTCGAGGGCGCGCCCGGCATCTACATTGCAGAGGGACCTCAGTCCAACGCACATGCGGGCGCCAAGATCGCCGCGCTGGGCCTGAAGGTGCGCGGCAACGGCTGCACGTATCACGGCGTCTCGCTGAACGTGGCGATGGACCTGTCTCCCTTCACCTGGATCAACCCGTGCGGCTATTCCGGGCTGGCCACCGTGGACATGCGCACCATGGGCGTGGAGGCGCCGCTGGCCGGCGTCCAGCAGGCACTCGCCGGCGCGCTGGTGCGGCACCTGACGGCGCCCGTACCCGAAGCCCAAACCGCATCCGCGGCCGTGCCTGACGCCGCAACGATCAACTCCAACTGACACCCTCCGGGGTAACGAGCAAATGACTTCCGAAATCGATACCGGTACTGCAGCAGCAGCGGCTTACAACGCCAGCGACAAGCAAAAAGGCGCGAGCAAGACGTCGCGCATCCCGATCAAGATCGTGCCGCTCGAGCAGCACGAGCGCCTCAAGAAGCCGGACTGGATTCGTGTAAAAGCGGCCACCGCGTCGTCGCGCTTCTACGAGATCAAGGACATCCTGCGCGCCAACAACCTGGTGACGGTGTGCGAGGAAGCCAGCTGCCCGAACATCGGCGAGTGCTTCGGCAAGGGCACCGCGACCTTCATGATCATGGGCGACAAGTGCACCCGCCGCTGCCCGTTCTGCGACGTCGGCCACGGCCGTCCGGACCCGCTCGACGTCAACGAGCCGGGCAACCTGGCCAAGACCATCGCCGACCTGCGCCTGAGCTACGTGGTGATCACCTCGGTCGACCGCGACGACCTGCGCGACGGCGGTGCCGGCCACTTCGTCGAGTGCATCACCAAGACGCGTGCGCTGTCGCCGAACACCAAGATCGAAGTGCTGGTGCCGGACTTCCGCGGCCGCCTGGAAAAAGCGCTGAACATCTTCGCCGACGGCTTGCCGGACGTGATGAACCACAACCTGGAAACCGTGCCGCGGCTGTACAAGGAAGCGCGTCCGGGCGCCGACTACCAGCACTCGCTGACCCTGCTGAAGGACTTCAAGGCCAAGTACCCGAGCGCGGTGACCAAGTCCGGCCTGATGGTCGGCCTGGGCGAGACCGACGAGGAAATCCTGGAAGTCATGCGCGACATGCGCGCGCACGACATCGACATGCTGACCATCGGCCAGTACCTGGCGCCGTCGAACTCGCACCTGCCGGTGCGCCGCTACGTGCACCCGGACGTGTTTAAAATGTTCGAAGAGAAGGCCTACGAGATGGGCTTCGTGCACGCGGCCGTGGGCGCGATGGTGCGTTCGTCGTACCACGCCGACCAGCAGGCGCACGAAGCGGGCGTGGCGGCGTAATACCCGCCCGCCAACCGCTCATTGACTCCTTACTGAGCGCTTCAACCCGCTGCATCAGGGCAGGGGATCACCCCGCATCCCCGCCCGTATCCTCGTCCTTCGGCACCGAAGTGTTTTCCGCCACCGGCGCCTCCTGCCGGCTGCGCTGCCTGGCGATCGCATCCAGCACGATCGGCGCCAGGCCCGCGCCGCGCGTACCGTCCACGTATTCGTACAGTTGCACCCGCATGCGCGGCGCCCAGTAGCGCTCGAGGTGGGTGGCGATCCCGGCCTGCGCTTCCTCGCGGTCCGGGAAGGACGCGAAGAAGCTGCCGATCTGGTTGGCCATCGTGACCAGGTGGTCGATATTCATCGTCGTCCTTTCTCTCAAACCGTCGTCGTGGTGGGCTCGGCCAGCCGCAGCTGCGCATCGTTGAAGCGCTGGTACTGCTGCTGCCATTCCGACGGCTGCTGCACCGGCATCACCTGCACCGCCGTCACCTTGTATTCGGGGCAGTTGGTGGCCCAGTCCGAGTTCTCCGTCGTGATCACGTTGGCGCCCGATTCCGGGAAGTGGAAGGTGGTGTAAACCACGCCCGGCTGCATCCGTTCCGTCACCAGGGCGCGCAGCACCGTGGCGCCGGCGCGGCTTTCGATGCCGACCCAGTCGCCGTCCGCGATGCCGCGCTCCTGGGCATCGTGCGGGTGGAGTTCGATGCGGTCTTCGGCGTGCCACTGCACGTTCTCGGTTCGTCTCGTCTGCGCGCCCACGTTGTACTGCGACAGGATGCGCCCGGTGGTCAGGATCAGCGGGTACTTGCGCGTCACCTTCTCGGACGTGCCGACGTACTGGGTGATGATGAAGCGTCCCTTGCCGCGCACGAATTCCCCGATGTGCATGGTCGGCGTGCCTTGCGGCGCGTCGGCGTTGCACGGCCACTGGATGCTGCCCAGTTCGTCCAGCCGGGCGTAGCTGACGCCCGTGAAAGTCGGGGTGAGGGCCGCGATCTCGTCCATGATCTCGGACGGGTGGCGATAGTGCATCGGATAGCCGAGGCGGTTCGACAGCGCCACCGTGACTTCCCAGTCGGCATAGCCGGCGCGCGGCGGCATGACTTTGCGCACGCGCGAGATGCGCCGTTCGGCATTGGTGAAGGTGCCGTCCTTTTCCAGGAACGAGGAGCCGGGCAGCAGCACGTGGGCGAACTTCGCCGTCTCGTTCAGGAAGATGTCCTGCACCACCACGCACTCCATCGCCTGCAGCGCGGCGGTCACGTGCTGGGTGTTGGGGTCGGACTGCACGATGTCTTCGCCCTGACAGTACAGGCCGAGGAAGCTGCCGTCCAGCGCGGCCTCGAACATGTTCGGGATGCGCAGGCCCGGCTCGGCCTGCAGCGGCACGCCCCAGGCGCTTTCGAACATGCCGCGCACGGTGCTGTCGGACACGTGGCGGTAGCCCGGCAGCTCGTGCGGGAAGGAGCCGATGTCGCACGAGCCCTGCACGTTGTTCTGGCCGCGCAGCGGGTTCACGCCGACGCCTTCGCGGCCCACGTTCCCGGTCGCCATGGCCAGGTTCGCGATCGCCATCACGGCGGTCGAGCCCTGCGCGTGTTCGGTCACGCCCAGGCCATAGAAGATGGCCGCGTTGCCGCCCGTGGCGTACAGGCGCGCCGCTTCGCGCACCAGTTGGGCCGGCACGCCGGTGACGTCCGCCATCGCTTCCGGCGAATTCTCCGGCTGCGCCACGAAATCGCGCCACTGGGCAAAGGCGCGCTCTTCGCAGCGCTCGGCGATGAAGCCGGCCGCCAGCAGACCTTCGGTGACGATCACGTGCGCCAGCGCCGACAGGATGGCGACGTTGGTGCCGGGACGCAGCTGCAGGTGGTAGTCGGCGCGCACGTGCGGCGATTTGATCAGGTCGATGCGGCGCGGATCGATCACGATCAGGCGCGCGCCCTGGCGCAGCCGGCGCTTCATGCGCGAGCCGAACACCGGGTGGCCGTCGGTCGGGTTGGCGCCGATGACCAGGATCACGTCGCACTGTTCGATCGATTTGAAGCTCTGGGTGCCGGCCGATTCGCCCAGCGTCTGCTTCAGGCCGTAGCCGGTCGGGGAGTGGCAGACGCGCGCGCAGGTGTCGACGTTGTTGTTGCCGAAGGCCGCGCGCACCAGCTTCTGCACCAGGTAGCCTTCCTCGTTGGTGCAGCGCGAGGAGACGATGCCGCCGATCGAATCGACGCCGTATTTCGCCTGGATGCGCTTGAACTCGGCGGCCGCGTAATCGAGCGCTTCGTCCCAGCTGACTTCCTTCCACGGATCGGTGATCTTGGAGCGGATCATCGGTTTCAATATACGGTCCTTGTGGGTCGCATAGCCCCAGGCGAAGCGTCCCTTTACGCAGGCGTGGCCTTCGTTCGCCTTGCCGTCCTTGGCCGGCACCATGCGCACCACCTCGTTGCCCTTCATTTCCGCGTTCAGCGAGCAGCCGACGCCGCAATAGGCGCAGGTGGTGGTGATGCTGTGTTCGCCCTGTCCGAGCCAGATCACCGATTTTTCCTGCAGCGTGGCGGTGGGGCAGGCTTCCACGCAGGCGCCGCAGGACACGCATTCGGATTGCATGAACGGTTCGTTCTGGCCGGCCGAGACGCGCGAATCGAAGCCGCGTCCCGAGATCGTCAGGGCGAAGGTGCCCTGGGTTTCCTCGCAGGCGCGCACGCAGCGGTTGCAGACGATGCATTTCGAGGAATCGAAGGTGAAATAGGGGTTCGATTCGTCCTTCTTCAGCTTCAGGTGGTTCTCGCCGTCGTAGCCGTAGCGCACTTCGCGCAGGCCGGTGACGCCGGCCATGTCCTGCAGTTCGCAGTTGCCGTTGGCGGGGCAGGTGAGGCAGTCGAGCGGGTGGTCGGAGATGTACAGCTCCATCACGCCTTTTCTCAGCTGCTGCAGCTTCGCCGACTGGGTGCGCACCACCATGCCGGGTTCGACCGGGGTGGTGCAGGAGGCCGGATAGCCGCGCCGCCCCTCGATCTCGACCAGGCACAGGCGGCAGGAGCCGAAGGGTTCCAGGCTGTCGGTGGCGCACAGCTTCGGGATGTTGATGTCGGACAGGGCGGCGGCGCGCATCACCGAGGTGCCGGCGGGGACGGTGACCCGCTGGCCGTCGATTTCCAGCGTGACGTAGTCGATATCGGCGTCCGCCATGATGGCGGCGGGCGGCGTGCCCAGGTCGCGTTTCAGGATGGTTTCGATCATCTCGTTCTCCTATGCTGCCTGTTCGTTGGCGCCAGGCTGGCCGAAATCTTGGGGGAAGTGGTTCAGCGCCGACAGCACGGGGTAGGGCGTCATGCCGCCCATCGCGCACAGCGAGCCGTACAGCATGGTGTCGCACAGATCGCGCAGCAGGACGATCTGCTGCGCGCGACCCGCAGTTGGCAGATTCGCGGCGCGGATCTTGTCGATCACCTCCACCCCGCGCGTGGAACCGATGCGGCAGGGCGTGCACTTGCCGCACGATTCGGCGGCGCAGAATTCCATCGCATAGCGCGCCAGTTTTGCCATGTCGGCGCTGTCGTCGTGCACCACGATGCCGCCGTGGCCCAGCACCGCCCACAGCGATGCAAACGCTTCGTAGTCGAGCGGCGTGTCCCATTGCGATTCCGGCAGGTAGGCGCCGAGCGGACCGCCGACCTGCACCGCCTTGATCGGCCGGCCCGAGGCGCTGCCGCCGCCGTAGTCGTACAGGATGTCGCGCAGCGTGACGCCGAAGGCCAGTTCGATCAGACCGCCGTGCTTGATGTTCCCGGCCAGCTGGATCGGCAGGGTGCCGCGCGAACGGCCCATGCCGTAGTCCTGGTAGTAGCGGGCACCCTTGTCGAGGATGATCGGCACGGTGGCCAGCGACAGCACGTTGTTGATCACGGTCGGCTTGCCGAACAAACCGGCCAGCGCCGGCAGCGGCGGCTTGGCGCGCACGATGCCGCGCTTGCCCTCCAGGCTTTCCAGCAGTGCGGTCTCTTCGCCGCAGATGTAGGCGCCGGCGCCTTTTCTCACTTCGAGGTCGAAGGTGCGCCCGGCGCACAGCAGGCTGCGCCCCAGGTAGCCGCGTTCGCGCGCGATGGCGATGGCGGCTTCCAGTTGCGCGATCGCGTGCGGGTATTCGCTGCGCACGTAGATGTAGCCGCGGGTGGCACCGACGGCGATGCCGGCGATGGTCATGCCCTCGACCAGTACGTAGGGGTCGCTCTCCATCACGATGCGGTCGGCAAAGGTGCCGGAATCGCCTTCGTCCGCATTGCAGACGATGTATTTTTCCGGACCCGGCGCCTTCAGCACAGTGTTCCACTTGATCCCGGTGGGGAAGGCCGCGCCGCCGCGGCCGCGCAGGCCGGAAGCGGTGACGGCGGCCACGATTTCTTCCGGCGTTTTCAAGAGGGCCTTGCGCAGTCCGCGGTAGCCGCCGTGGGCTTCGTAGTCGTCCAGCGACAGCGGATCGGTGATGCCGATGCGCGCGAAGGTCAGGCGCTGCTGGCGCGCCAGGTAGGGGATCCGGTCGACCAGGCCCAGTGCCAGCGGATGGCTGTCCTGGAAGCCGGCGTCGAACAGGGCAGGGACGTCGCCCGCATCCACCGGACCGAAGCCGATGCGGCCGTCCGGCGTGTCGACTTCGACCAGCGGCTCCAGCCACAGCAGGCCGCGCGTGCCGTTGCGGACGATCGTGACGTCGATGCCGCGCTGCGCCGCCTGCTGCGCGATGGCGGCGGCCACCGCATCGGCGCCGACCGCCAGCGCACCGGAGTCGCAGGGCACGTAGATGCGCATGTTCATACCACCTCCGCAACCAGGTTGTCGAAACGGGCCGGCGTGACCCGTGCGAACACGGCGCCGCCGATGGTGATCGCGGGCGCGCTGGCGCACTGGCCCAGGCAGTACACCGGTTCCAGCGCAAACATGTCGTCGGCGCTGCGCCCGTGCAGGCCGCAACCCAGCGCCTGCTGCGCATGCGCCAGCAGGCGCTCGCCGCCCATGCTCTGGCAGGCCTCGGCGCGGCACAGCTGCACCACGCAGCGCGCCGGCGGCGTGCTGCGGAAGTCGTGGTAGAAGGTGATCACGCCATGCACCTCGGCGCGCGACAGGTTGAAATGCTGCGCGATCGCTTGTACCTGCTCGGGCGGCACGTAGCCGACGCGCTCCTGCAGCGCGTGCAGCAGCGGCAGCAACTGGTCCTGGCGGGTGCCGTGGCGGGCGAACAGATCGGTCAGAATGGCGGCCGCTGCGGCCGGGTCGGGCTGTGTGTGCATGGCGTCTCCGTGTTATGTCGTACTGCGCCGCTTATGTTCGATGGAGCATATGCGGCACCGGTTTGATGTTATAAATCCAGCCTAGCACCCGCAAAAATCTGAATCAATAGGAAAGAATTTGCATATGCTGAAGGTCGAGATACGTCCTGACTGGATCCTGCGCGACGTGCGCGGCAACCCGACCGCGCTGCCCGCGCTGCTTTCCCTGCTGACCGCGGTGAGCCAGACCGGCAGCATCAGCAAGGCGGCCGTGGCCTGCGGCATGTCGTACCGTCATGCCTGGGGTTTATTGGCGCAGTTCAGCGAGCAGTTCGGCGCCCAGCTGGTGCACAAGGTGCGCGGGCAGGGCACGCTGCTGTCGCCGCTGGCGGAAAAATTGATCTGGGCCGACCGCCGCATCAGCGCGCGTCTCAGCCCGCTATTGGACAGCCTGGCATCCGAGCTGCAGCAGGAGCTGGCGCGGGTGCTGGCGCTGGAAGCGCAGGTGCTGCGCCTGACGGCCTCGCACGGCTTTGCGGTGGCGGCGCTGGTCGGGCAGTTGCAGGAGCAGGGCGTCACCGTCGACATCAAGTACCGCAGCAGCACCGAAGCCGTGGCCGCGCTCGCGCACGGCGAATGCGACCTGGCCGGCTTCCACCTCCCGGTCGGCAAGTTCGAGGAGGCGGCAGCGCAGGCGCACCGGCTGTGGCTGGACCCCGCGCGCCACGCCTTCCTGCACCTGGCCTGCCGCCAGCAGGGCCTGTTCGTCGCCAAGGGCAATCCGAAACGGGTAAGCGGGCTGGACGACCTGGTGCGGTCGGACCTGCGCTTCGTGAACCGCCAGCACGGCTCGGGCACGCGCGTGCTGCTGGAGCTCTTGCTGGCCGACCGCGCGCTCGATCCGGCGCGCATTGCCGGCTTCGACAGCGCCGAATTCACGCACGCGGCGGTGGCCGCCTACGTGGCCAGCGGCATGGCCGACGTCAGCTTCGGCGTGGAGACGGCGGCGCGCCGCTTCGACCTCGATTTCATTCCGGTCTGCCGCGAGCGCTACTTCCTGGCCTGCGACCAGGCTGCCCTGGACACGCCGCTGCTGCGCGCGGCGCGCGAGGCGATGGCGAGCCCCGCCTTCCGCGCCGTGCTGGACGGCTTGCCGGGCTACGACGGCAACGCCGCCGGTGCCCTGGAAACCCTGTTCTGATCCGGTTTCGAGAATCTTGACCCCGGTCAAGAGGACTTTCCGGGCCGTTTCGCTAAGATGACCCGGCATCGCCGTCGCGCGCCGCCAAGCCCGCCTCGAGCGATACGACAATCATTCGAGGAGACAGGCATGAGCAAGGCACTGGAAGGCGTCCGGATACTCGATTTCACCCACGTCCAGTCGGGTCCTACCTGTACCCAGCTGCTGGCCTGGTTCGGCGCCGACGTCATCAAGGTGGAACGGGCCGGCGAGGGCGACGCCACGCGCGCCCAGCTGCGCGACATGCCCGATGTCGACAGCCTGTACTTCACCATGCTGAACCATAACAAGCGCTCGATCACGCTGAACGCGAAACACCCGGCCGGCAAGGAAGTGCTGGAAACCCTGATCCGCGATTGCGACGTGCTGGTCGAGAATTTCGCGCCCGGCGCCCTCGACCGCATGGGCTTCACCTGGGAGCGCATCCAGCAGCTCAATCCGCGCATGATCGTGGCGTCCGTCAAAGGCTTCGGGCCGGGGCCCTACGAGCACTGCAAGGTGTACGAGAACGTGGCCCAGTGCACCGGCGGCTCGGCGTCCACCACCGGCTTCGACGACGGTCCGCCGACCGTCACCGGCGCCCAGATCGGCGACAGCGGCAGCGGCCTGCACCTGGCGCTGGGCATCGTCACCGCGCTCTACCAGCGCCACAGCACCGGCCGTGGCCAGCGCGTGCTGACGGCGATGCAGGATGCGGTGCTGAACCTGTGCCGCGTGAAACTGCGCGACCAGCAGCGCCTGGAACGCACCGGCGTGATGGAAGAATATCCGCAGTATCCGGAAGGGACCTTCGGCGATGCGGTGCCGCGCGCCGGCAATGCCTCCGGCGGCGGCCAGCCGGGCTGGATCCTCAAGTGCCGCGGCTGGGAGCATGATCCCAACGCCTACATCTATTTCATCGCGCAGGCGGCGGTGTGGCCGGCGATCTGCAAGGTGATCGGGCGCGAGGCATGGATCACCAACCCCGACTTCGCCACCCCGCGCGCACGCCTGCCGCGCCTGATGCAGGTGTTCGCCACCATCGAGGAATGGACGAAGGAACACACCAAGTTCGAGGTGATGGATATCCTGAACCAGTACGACATTCCGTGCGGCCCGATCCTGTCGATGAAGGAGATCGCCGAGGAACCGTCGCTGCGCGCGACCGGCACCATCGTCGAGGTCGATCATCCGGAACGCGGTGCGTATCTGACGGTGGGCAATCCGATCAAACTGTCGGACAGCCCGACCGAGGTGCGCCGCTCGCCGCTGCTGGGCGAGCATACCGAGGAAGTGCTGGGGCAGCTGGGTTACAGCAGCGAGCAGATTGCGGCGCTGCGCGAGGCGCGCGCTATTTGATCGTCGTTCCCGGCATTGCCGGAAACGACCCCTGCGGAGGCGGGGACCCATGCTGAGTATGCAGAATTCGTACCTTTGATGCAGCTCGGGTGCATCAAAGATACTGGCCTCGGGAGCTCAGTATGGATCCCCGCCTGCGCGGGGACGACGTTCATTTGATCCAGTAATCGGGCGCTGCATACGCCGCCTTCAAGGTATCGATGAACGCCCGCACCCGCGCCGGCAAATGGCGCTGCTGCATGTAGACCGCCATGATGTCGTAATCCGGCAGCGCATACTCGTCCAGCACCGTCACCAGTTCGCCCGATGCCAGCTGGGCCTGGATTTCCCAGGTCGAGCGCCAGGCCAGGCCGAGTCCTTCGCCGGCCCAGCGGTGCAGCAGCTCGCCGTCGTTGCAGTCGAGCTGGCCGTGCACCTTGACCGTCACCGGCTTGCCGTCCTTTTGAAAATACCAGCCGCGCTGCTGTCCGCCCTGCAGGTTGAAGGCGAGGCAGTTGTGCTGGGCCAGGTCGTCCAGCGTGCGCGGCGTACCGCAGCGCGCCAGGTAGGCCGGGGTGCCGCACACCACGCGCCGGTTCGATGCCAGCCGTACCGCGACGAAGCTGGGATCGATCGCGCCGCCGATGCGGATGCCCAGCTCGTACCCTTCGCGCACCAGGTCGACCACCTGGTCGGTGAGATTGAACGAGATCCGCACCTTCGGATGCGCCGCCAGGAAGGCCGGCGCGTGCGGTGCCACGTGCAGCCGTCCGAAGGCGGCCGGGGCCGACACGATCAGGTGGCCGCTGGCCTCGTCGCGCCCTTCGGAGACGATGGTTTCGGCCATGTCGAGGTCGGCCAGCAGCTTGCGGCAGTGTTCCAGGAACAGGGTGCCGGATTCGGTCAGCGCCAGGTGCCGCGTGGTGCGGTGCAGCAGCTTGACGCCGAGCCGCCGCTCCAGCGCGTCGATGCGGCGCCCCAGCATCACCGGCGTGACGTGCTGCGCCAGTGCCGCGCGTGCCAGGCTGCCCTGGTCGACGGCGTCGACGAAGGCACTCATCTCCTTGATCTTATCCATATAAACAGTATTCCACATTCCATACGTGGCGTATCGAATCAAGCGATTTTTTGTGTGCTTATCAGCCGCGTTGCAAACCTCTAGCATTGGCGACATCTCATGCAAACCACGCCGGAGGAATGATGGCCAAGATGACCGCAGCAGAAGCAGCCGTGCTGGTGATGGAAAAAGAGGGCGTGCACGTCGCCTTCGGCGTACCGGGCGCGGCGATCAACCCTTTATATGCCGCGTTGCGCAAGCGCGACAGCATCCGCCACATTCTGGCGCGCCACGTCGAAGGCGCCTCGCACATGGCCGAAGGGTTCACCCGCGCAAAAGCGGGCAACATCGGCGTGTGCATCGGCACTTCGGGCCCGGCCGGCACCGACATGATCACCGGCTTGTACGCTGCGCACGCCGATTCGGTGCCGATCCTGTGCATCACCGGCCAGGCGCCGCGTGCGCGCCTGTACAAGGAAGATTTCCAGGCGGTCGACATCGAGTCGATTGCCAAGCCGGTCACCAAGTGGTCGGTGACGGTGCGCGAGCCGGCACTGGTGCCGCAGGTGTTCCAGCAAGCCTTCCACCTGATGCGCTCGTCGCGTCCGGGCCCGGTGCTGATCGACCTGCCGCTCGACGTGCAGCTGGCCCAGATCGAGTTCGATCCCGACACTTATTCTCCGCTGCCGGCCTACAAGCCGGCAGCCACCCGTGCCCAGATCGAAAAAGCCTTGACCATGCTGAACCGCGCCGAGCGGCCCCTGATCACGGCGGGCGGTGGCGTCATCAATGCCGATGCGGCCGACCTGCTGGTCGAGTTCGCGGAAATCACCGGCGTGCCGGTGATCCCGACGCTGATGGGATGGGGATCGATCCCCGACGACCATCCGCAGATGGCCGGCATGGCGGGCCTGCAGACCAGCCACCGCTACGGCAACGCCACGCTGCTGGCGTCCGACTTCGTGCTCGGCATCGGCAACCGCTGGGCCAACCGCCATACCGGCAGCGTCGACGTGTTTACGAAGGACAGGAAATTCGTCCACATCGATATCGAACCGACCCAGATCGGCCGCGTGTTCGGCCCGGACTTCGGCATCGTCTCGGATGCGAAAGCCGCCTTGTCTCTGCTGGTCGCCGTGGCGCGCGAATGGAAAGCCGACGGCCGCCTGCTCGATCGCAGCGCATGGCTGGCCGCGTGCCAGGAACGCAAGCGCACGCTGCTGCGGCGCAGCGATTACGACAGCGTGCCGGTGCACCCGCTGCGCGTCTACCACGAGATGAACGACTACTTCGGGCGCGACGTGCGCTACGTGGCCTCGATCGGGCTGTCGCAGATCGCCGCCGCCCAGTTCCTGCACGTGCACCACCCGCGCCACTGGATCAATTGCGGCCAGGCCGGGCCGCTCGGCTGGACCATCCCGGCCGCGCTCGGCGTGCGCGTGGCCGATCCGCAGGCCGACATCGTCGCCATCTCGGGCGACTACGATTTCCAGTTCCTGATCGAGGAACTGGCCGTGGCCGCGCAGTTCAAGCTGCCCTACATCCACGTCCTGGTCAACAACGCCTACCTCGGCCTGATCCGCCAGGCACAGCGCGGCTTCGAGATGGATTACTGCGTGCAGCTGTCCTTCGAAAACATCAACGCGCCCGAGCTGGAATCCTACGGCGTCGACCACGTGGCGGTGGTGGAGGGCCTCGGCTGCAAGGCGATCCGCGTATTCGCGCCAAACGACATCGTGCCCGCCTTCGAACGTGCGCGCGCGCTGATGCGCCAGTACAGCGTGCCGGTGGTGGTCGAAGTCATCCTGGAACGGGTGACGAACATCGCGATGGGCACCGAGATCGATGCGCTTAATGAATTCAATGAGGAATTCAACGATGTCCTGACCGTGGAGTGATCATGAAACTGGCTGCCAATCTGACCATGCTGTTCAATGAGGTCGACTTCCTCGACCGCTTCGGGCAGGCCGCGCAAGCGGGCTTCCATGGTGTCGAATTCCTGTTCCCGTACGCGTATCCGGCGCAGGCGATCGCCGAACGGCTCGACCGACACCGGCTGGAACTGGTGCTGCACAACCTGCCGGCCGGCGACTGGGCGGCGGGCGAGCGCGGCATCGCCTGCCATCCGGCGCGGCGTGCCGAGTTCGAGGCCGGCGTGGCACGTGCGCTCGAGTACGCGCAGGCGCTCGGTGTCCGCCAGCTGAACTGCCTGGCCGGCATCGTGCCGCGCGGCGTCGAGCGCGAACGGGCGCACGCGGTGCTGGTAGCCAACCTGGCGTTTGCCGCCGCGCGCCTGCAGGACGCCGGCATCGCGCTGCTGATCGAGCCGATCAACACCTACGACATCCCCGGCTTCTTTTTGCACGGGACGCGCCAGGCGCTGGACATCATCCGCGAGACCGGTTCGGGCAACCTGTTCCTGCAGTACGACATCTATCACATGCAGCGCATGGAAGGCGAGCTGGCCGCCACCATCGAAGCCAACCTGCCGCTGATCCGCCACATCCAGCTGGCCGACAACCCGGGCCGCGGCGAGCCCGGCACCGGCGAGATCAATTACCGCTACCTGCTGGCGCGGCTTGACGCGCTCGGCTACGGCGGCTGGGTCGGCTGCGAATACAAGCCGCGCGGCAGCACCGCCGAGGGCCTGGCATGGCTGGCGCAGCACGAGCTCTGATTGCGTGAACAACCAAGGAGACCATCATGACCAAAGTAGGATTCATCGGCCTGGGCATCATGGGCGGCCCGATGGCCGGCCACCTGCAGGCGGGCGGCTGCAAGCTCTACCTGCACGACGTGAAGAACCCGCCGCTGTCCCTGGTGGAGGGCGGCGCCACCGTGTGCACCAATGCGGGGGAAGTGGCCAAGCGTGCCGACATCGTCATCGTGATGGTGCCGGACACGCCGCAGGTGGAAGAGGTGCTGTTCGGCGAGCACGGCGTCGCCGCCGCGCTGACGCCGGGGAAGGTGGTGGTCGACATGAGTTCGATTTCGCCGCTCGCCACCAAGGAGTTCGCCCGCAAGATCAACAAGCGCAGCTGCGACTACCTGGATGCGCCGGTCTCCGGCGGCGAGGTCGGCGCCAAGGCGGCCAGCCTGACCATCATGGTGGGCGGCGCGCAGGAAGCGTTCGAGCGGGTGCTGCCGCTGTTCCGGATGATGGGCAAGAACATCACGCTGGTCGGCGCCAACGGCGACGGCCAGACCGCCAAGGTCGCCAACCAGATCATCGTGGCGCTGACGATCCAGGCGGTGTCCGAGGCGCTGCTGTTCGCATCCAAGGCGGGTGCCGATCCGGGCCGGGTGCGCGAAGCGCTGATGGGCGGCTTCGCGGCCTCGCGCATCCTCGAAGTGCACGGCGAGCGCATGGTCAAGCGCACCTTCGCGCCGGGCTTTCGCATTGCGCTGCACCAGAAGGATCTGAACCTGGCCCTGCAAGGGGCAAAGAGCCTGGGCATCGCGTTGCCCAACACCGCCGTCACCCAGGAGCTGATGAACTCGTGCGCGGCGCACGGACAGGCGCAGCTGGATCATTCTGCACTGTGCCAGGCAATCGAGCGCATGGCCAACCACGCGATCGCCGCGGGCTGAGCCGCCCTCAAGCGTCTTTCCAAGCGTCGTTCTGCCAGGGCGCGGGAATCAGCGCGGCGATGCGCTGCGCGCCCTCGTCCAATAAAAACTGGTGGAAGGCGCGCGCCACCGGCGGCAGGCGCTTTTCGCGGCGGTGCACCACGTACCAGTGCAGCATCAGCGGAAAGCCCTCGACCGGCAGCACCGTCAGGCTGCCGTCGGTGAGCTCGCGCCCGATCGTGTGCGCCGACAGGAAGCCCAGGCCGATGCCGGCGATGACCGCCTGCTTGATCGTCTCCGTGCTGCGAATTTCCATCGCCACCTTGACCTGGGTTAGGTGCTCGCCGAACGCATCTTGCATCGAATGCCAGGTGTCCGAGCCGCGCTCGCGCACCACGAACGGGTGGCGCAGCAGCGCCGCCATGCCGACGTGCGGCGTGCCCGCCAGCGGATGATCGGGCGCCGCCACGATCACGTACGGGTGCGGCGCAAAGGCGTCGTTGCGGGTGTCCTCGTGCGCCGGCGGGCGCACCATCACCGCCAGGTCGGTCTGGTTGGCGGCCAGCTGCCCCAGCAGCTCTTCGCGGTTGTGCACCGTCAGGTTCAGCTGCACGCCGGGATGGCGGCGCGCGAACGCCACCATCAGCTGCGGGAAAAAATAGTCGCCGGCGCTGATCACCGCCACGTTCAGGCGGCCGCCGGCGATGCCCTGGTATTGCGCCATGGCCGCCTCGGCATCCTCGAACTGGCGGATGATCGCGCGCGCGAATCCGAGCAGCTCGGTGCCGGCCTGCGTCAGGTAGGTCTTCTTCCCCAATTGCTCGAACAGCGGTAGCCCCGCATGGTCTTCCAGCATGCGGATCTGGGTCGAGACGGCCGGCTGCGTGAGGTGCAGTTCGGCGGCCGCACGCGAAAAGCTCAGGTGGCGCGCGACGGCCTCGAAGGCTTTCAGCTGGCGCAGCGTGGCGTGCTTCATGTCTCCTCCGCGATGGGTCTCGCTGCGCTGTATCTCGCTGCACTGTATCTCGCTGCGCTGTATCTCGCCGCGATGTATGTCGCCGTTGTATGCAGCTGGTCCAGCGCCCGATGTATCAGGGCTTCGTAATGATTATCCCTAAAATTTTTGAATTTTACGAATCTCTCAATGCGCCTACTATCGTCGGGAACACGTTGCACATCCCACTGGAGCCTGTCATGACGAACCTTGCGATCAGCACGACGAATGCGGATACCGGCTTCGATGCCGAAGCCCGCCGCAACGCTTACAACGCCGCCTTCCACGAACTCGGATTCGGCTGGGTCTGGGAAACCGGCTGCCACCTGGCGGGGCCCGCCGGCGAGCGCGCCTGCCTGCGCGACTACCTGGCGCAGCACCAGCCGCATCTGCTGTGCGCTTACGATGCCGACTTCCTGGTCGATGCGATCCTGGCCGCCAAGGAGCGCTGGGCGCCGCAGATGGCGGCGGCCGCCGGCCGGCGCACCGCGATCGACTGGCGCGAACTGCAGCAGCGCCAGATCGGCGTGTGATGCGCGGGCTTTCGCGGCCGGATCGCGCGAGATTTTCGAATCTTAACCGCGGTCAAGGATATGCGAAAACCGTTCTTCCACAATCGCCCCCATCTGTTGAACTTCATACAAGCGGCGCCACAGACCGGACCCACCGGCGGCCCCGACAAAAAACGGTTCCAGAATCCTCATCGCTAGTTTCGTGCACCCATTAGGAGACAAGGTCATGAGCAGCCCATCGCACCGCAATGCCACCTGTCCGCGCCTTCATGCGGCCGATCCTCCCCTCTCGCGCGAGCGCCGTAACAAGGAGACACCAAGGGCCTGAGCGCCGCACCGCGCGCCACGCCGACAAAATCCAAGCTGAGGGAGACATCGCATGAAAACCGCAATGCAAGTCGCAGAAAGGCCGGCCTCGTTCCGCTGGCTACAACTGGTCATGGGCATCATCTGCATGGCCATGATCGCCAACCTGCAGTACGGCTGGACCTTGTTCGTCAATCCGCTGTCGGAAGCCCATGGCTGGTCGAAGGCGGCGATCCAGGTGGCCTTCACCATCTTCGTGCTCACCGAGACCTGGCTGGTGCCGATCGAGGGCTGGGCGGTCGACAAATGGGGCCCGCGTCCGGTGGTGCTGTTCGGCGGCCTGCTGTGCGGCATCGGCTGGGTGATGAACTCGTTCGCCTCCACCTTGTTCGTGCTGTACGTGGCTGCGGCCATCAGCGGCATCGGCGCCGGCGCCGTGTACGGCACCTGCGTGGGTTCGGCCCTGAAATGGTTCCCCGACCGGCGCGGCCTGGCGGCGGGCCTGACCGCGGCCGGCTTCGGCGCGGGCTCGGCGGCCACCATCATCCCGATCTCGGCAATGATCGAACACCGCGGCTATGCCGACACCTTTCTCTACTTCGGCATCGGCCAGGGCCTGGTCGTGATCCTGCTGGCCCTCATGATGGTGCGTCCGCCGCACCAGGCTGCCAAGTCCACGAAGAAGAAGAACCCCAACGTGCTGCAGACCACGGCCGACTTCACGCCTTCGCAGATCGTGCGCAAGCCGGTGTTCTGGGTGATGTACCTGATGTTCGTGCTGGTCGCCGCCGGCGGCCTGATGGCCACCGCGCAGATGGGCCCGATCGCCAAGGATTTCGCCATCGACGGCGTGAAATTCAACGTGATGGGCATGGTGCTGCCTGCGCTCACCTTCGCGCTGGCCATCGACCGCGTGCTGAACGGCCTGACGCGCCCCTTCTTCGGCTGGGTATCGGACAGGATCGGCCGCGAGCAGACCATGTTCATCGCCTTCGCGCTGGAATCGGTCGGCATCATCGCGCTGTACTACCTGGGCCGCGACCCGATCATGTTCGTGATTCTCACCGGCCTGGTGTTCTTTGCCTGGGGCGAGATCTACAGCCTGTTCCCGGCCACCACCGCGGACACCTTCGGCACCCGCAACGCCGCCGGCAATGCAGGCCTGATGTACACGGCCAAGGGCACGGCGTCGATCTTCGTGCCGATCTCGAGCATGATCATGGCCGCCAGCGGCAACTGGGAGGCGGTGTTCTTCATCGGCTGCGCCATGAATGCCGCCGCCGCGATCCTGGCCTGGTGGGTGCTGCGCCCGATGCGCAGGCGCTTCATCGAACAGTCGATCGGCGCGGTCAGCGTGGTCGAGGAAGGCCAGGTGCCGGGTAACCCGGGCACCCCGGGCGCGGCCGGCAGCGGCGCGGCGCCGGTGGTCAACTGACACCATTTACCACTCTTGAACGGGGCTTCCCATGATCCGGCACTGGATACGCTTCCTGCACCTCGACACGGTGCGCTTCGGCACGCTCGAGGGCGACAAGATTCGGGTGTTCAAGGGCGACATGTTCGACAGCCCGCGCCGCACCGACATCGCCATCAAGCTGTCCGAGGCGACGCTGCTGACGCCGGTGGTGCCGGGCAAGGTGCTGGCCATGTGGAACAACTTCCACGCGCTGGGCCGCAAGCTCGGTCTGGCGCCGCCGCCCGAGCCGCTGTACCTGATGAAGCCGCCCACCAGCTACCTTGCGCCGGGTGGCACCATCCGCGCGCCGCGCATGGCCGCCGGCGGCGCCAAGGTGGCCTTCGAGGGCGAACTGGCAATCGTGATCGGCAGCACCTGCAGCGGCGTCACGCCGGAGAGCGCGCCGGACTACATCTTCGGCTACACCTGCGCCAACGACGTGACGGTGAGCGAGATCATCGGGCGCGATCCCACCTTTCCGCAGTGGGTGCGCGCCAAGGGCTTCGACACTTTCTGTCCGTTCGGCCCGGTCGTCGCCACCGGCCTGAATCCGGCGATGCTGGTGGTGCGCACCATCCTCAACGGCGAGGTGCGCCAGGACTACCCGATCAATGACATGGTATTCAGCGTGGCCGAGCTGGTCAGCCGCATCTCGCAGGACATGACCCTGGAACCGGGTGATTTGATCCTGTGCGGCACCTCGGTCGGCGTCGGCTCGATGCGCCCGGGGAGCACGATCGAGGTGGAAATCGACGGCATCGGCACGCTCAGCAACCGTTTCGAGTAAACCTATCAGGGGGTGTGTCATGAAGATCGCAGTGATCGGGGCGGGCGCCATCGGCGGGCTCGTCGGGGCGAGACTCGCGCTCGCGGGGGAGGACGTGACGTTCATGGTGCGCGGCGCCAACCTGGAAGCCATCCGGGCGCGCGGCATCCGGCTGGTGGAAACCGACGGGCAAGTACGCACGGCAGCGCACGTGAAGGCGTTCGACGACTACGACGCCGCCGGCCCGCAGGACGTGGTGGTGCTGGCAGTGAAGGCGCACCAGGTGGCGGGCGTGGCCGGGCGCATCGGCCGCCTGTTCGGGCCGGACACGGTGGTGGTGACCATGCAGAACGGCGTCCCGTTCTGGTACTTCCACCGCCACGGCGGCGAGTACGAAGGCCGCAGCGTGCACAGCGTGGATCCGGACGGCACGCTGGCGAAGCTGATTCCGCCGGAACGCATCCTCGGCTGCGTGGTCTATCCGGCCGCCGAACTGACGGCACCGGGCACCATCCGCCACATCGAGGGCAACCGCTTTCCGCTGGGGGAACTGGACGGCACCACCTCCGAACGGATCGTGCGGGTCACGGCCTGCTTCGAGGCGGCCGGCTTCAAGTCGCCGATCCTGGAAGACATCCGCGCCGAGATCTGGCTGAAGCTGTGGGGGAACCTGTCCTTCAATCCAATCAGCGCGCTGGCGCATTCGACGCTGGTGGACATCTGCCAGTACCCGCTCACGCGCGAGCTGGCGGCCAACATGATGCGCGAGGCGGAAAGCGTGGCGGCGCGGCTGGGGATCGCCTTCCGCGTCAGCCTGGAGCGGCGCATCGCCGGCGCCGAGAAGATCGGCAAGCACAAGACCTCGATGCTGCAGGACGTGGAAGCGGGCCGGGAGCCGGAAATCGATGCGCTGGTCGGCTCGGTGATCGAACTGGCGCGCATGACGGGCACGCCCACGCCGCACATCGATTCGGCCTATGCGCTGATGAAGCTGCTGGAGCAGACCATGGCGCAGGCGCGTGGCGGGGTGCGCCTGCAGGCGGCGGTCGAAGCCTGATCCATCGCTGAAAAGCGGTCTGAAAAAAGCGATGGACCGGCGGGGCATGGCGCCCGGCCGGTCCATCGATGCTGCTGTGTTTGCTGCTGCTGTGCGGCTTACAGGCCCCAGGTATGGGCGCCGTCGTCGCGGTTGCTGGCGCTCAGCTTGTCGCGCAGTTTCAGCTGGAACAGGGCGGCGATCAGGCCGGCGAAGGAGAACGAGGAACCGGTTTGTTGCGCTGCAGTGCTGCCAATGCCGTTCATGGTGAAGCTCCTTTCAAAGTGTGGGGATGTCGTATGCCCTTGATTGTAAAGGCAGTATCCACCCCGTCCAATTGAAGGACGTGATATTCGACATTCGCCGTGTAAATATCTTGCTATGAAAAGAGGCACAACCGGGAGTCAACAATACGCTGCTACCGCGTTGCAGCAACGGTACACGCGGTCAGATCTTGCCCTGGTGTTTCAGGCGGCTCAGCGTTTCCGGCGACAGGTTCAGGTAGGCCGCCAGTTCCTTCTTGGGCAGCCGCTCGAACAGCTCGGGATGCTTGCGCACGAAGCGGTGCACGCGGCCCGGCGCGTCGAGCAGGTGCAGGGTAATGGTGTGGGCCATGATCGCGCTCATCAGGTTCATCACCTCGTGTTCGAAGGCTTGCTTGACCACGCTGTGGCTCTGCAGGAATTCGACCCATTGGGTGAGCGGCATCTTGGCCACGCGCGCCTTGGTGACGCACACGATGCTGTAGGGCGTGGGGGTTTTCAGGCACCAGGCGGCGTAGCTGGTTTCGATGTCGCGCTCGCTTGAAAAGCGCAGGATCATTTCCTTGGCTTCGTGGTTGGTGACCTGGCGCTTGAGGATGCCGTCGAGGATGAAGTACTGCTCCATCTCGTGCACGCCCTGGTTCAGCAGCAGGTCGCCCTTCTGATGGTTGACGACGGTGAGATAAGGCTCGAGCGCCGCCATCTCGCTGTCGCGCATGGTCTTGAGGATGACATTCTGCTTCAACTGCACACGAATGATGTTGCGTTCCGGGTGATTGGCGATGAGCGTCATGGCGAACCGTCGGTTGCGGGCATCTCCACATCATGCGGCGAAACTTGACCGTGGTCAATGATTCAAATCAGAGGGGCTGGCTATGATGATTTCAGCTCAAAGCCTGGCCAGGTTGCCTGGAGCGACAAATCAAAGGTTCGCACAATTGGAGACAGCCATGACGAACAACGTATCAGTCGAAGTCACCGACGGCTTCCACGTGGTGATCGACGCGCTCAAGCACAACGACATCGACACCATCTTCGGCCTGGTCGGCATCCCGATCACCGACCTGGCGCGCCTGGCGCAAGCCGAAGGCATGCGCTTCATCGGCTTCCGCCACGAGCAGAACGCAGGCAATGCCGCCGCCGTCGCCGGCTTCATGACGCAAAAGCCCGGCATCTGCCTGACGGTGTCCGCGCCCGGCTTCCTGAACGGCCTGACGGCGCTGGCCAATGCCACCACCAACTGCTTCCCGATGATCCTGATCTCGGGCTCCAGCGAGCGCGAGATCGTCGACCTGCAGCAGGGCGACTACGAAGAGATGGACCAGCTGAACGCGGCGAAACCCTATGCCAAGGCGGCCTACCGCATCAACAAGGCCGAAGACATCGGCATCGGCGTGGCGCGCGCGATCCGCGCCGCGGTGTCGGGCCGGCCGGGCGGCGTCTACCTCGACCTGCCGGCCCAGCTGCTGGCGCAGACCATCGAGACCGCGCACGCCAAGCGCTCGCTGGTGAAGGTGGTCGATCCGGTGCCGCGCCAGATCCCGGCGCCGGATGCGGTGGAACGTGCGCTGTCCCTGTTGAAGGGCGCGCAGAAGCCGCTGATCCTGCTCGGCAAGGGCGCCGCCTACGCCCAGGCCGATGCCGACATCCGCGCCCTGGTCGAGCGCACCGGCATCCCCTACCTGCCGATGTCGATGGCCAAGGGCCTGCTGCCGGACACGCACGTGCAGTCGGCATCGGCGGCACGTTCCTACGTGCTGGCCGAGGCCGACGTGGTGGTGCTGATCGGCGCCCGCCTGAACTGGCTGCTGGCGCACGGCAAGGGCAAGACCTGGGGCAAGCCGAAACAGTTTATACAGATCGACATCGCGCCGACCGAGATCGACAGCAACGTGGCGATCGCGGCGCCGCTGATCGGCGACGTCGGCTCCTGCGTAACCGCGCTGCTGCAGGGCCTGGACGGGGCCGGTGTCAAGCGTGCCAACGAGGAATGGGTGCAGTCGGTCGCCCAGCGCAAGGAACAGAACCAGGCCAAGATGGCGGCGCTGCTGGACAAGAATCCGGTGCCGATGAATTTCCACAGCGCGCTGCGCGCGATCCGCGACGTGCTGCGCGACTACCCGGACATCAACCTGGTCAACGAAGGGGCCAACACGCTCGACTACGCGCGCAGCATCATCGACCAGTACCAGCCCCGTAAACGTTTCGACTCGGGCACCTGGGGCATCATGGGCATCGGCATGGGCTACGCGATCGGCGCCGCCGTCGTCAGCGGCAAGCCGGTGGTGGCGGTCGAGGGCGACAGCGCCTTCGGCTTCTCCGGCATGGAACTGGAGACCATCTGCCGCTACCAGCTGCCCGTCACCACCATCGTC
>Ga0308163_10000232_pt1 | contig 142047 bp, 136 predicted proteins | sample PhyTR1_FD_201037 | JGI IMG/M metagenome (GOLD analysis project Ga0308163, IMG submission 201037) | Phyllosphere microbial communities from UC Gill Tract Community Farm, Albany, California, United States - DLSLT.R1 | ecosystem: Host-associated > Plants > Phyllosphere > Unclassified | place...
GGCTCATTCATTTGTCCGAAAACGAAAGTAGCTTTAGACTCTCTCATTCCTGGCATATCTACTTTAGATAAATCCCATCCTCCATTTTCCATAGAGTGCATGAAATCATCACCGTATTTAATAATTCCTGACTCTAACATCTCACGAAGCAAGTCATTTCCTTCACGTGTTCTTTCACCTACTCCAGCGAATACAGAAAGTCCACCGTGACCTTTTGCGATATTGTTGATCAACTCCTGAATCAATACTGTTTTACCAACACCAGCACCACCGAACAATCCAATTTTACCTCCTTTTGCGTAAGGCTCAATCAAATCGATTACTTTAATACCTGTGAATAAAACTTCAGATGAAGTTGACAAATCTTCAAATTTAGGAGCTTGTCTGTGAATAGACAAACCGTTTTCTCCTGTTTTTGGCAAGTTTCCTAAACCATCAATTGCATCTCCAATTACATTAAATAATCTTCCATATACGTCTGGACCGATTGGCATTTGGATTGGATTTCCTGTTCCAACTACTTCATATCCTCTAGACAAACCGTCTGTAGAGTCCATAGAAATAGTACGAACAGTGTTTTCTCCAATGTGAGATTGTACTTCTAGAACTAAGATAGTTCCGTCTTTTTTAGTGACTTCTAGTGAATCATAAATTTTTGGAAGTTCAACATCCTTACCGTTGAAAACTACGTCAACTACTGGTCCAATGATTTGAGCAACTTTTCCTATTACTTTTGACATTACTTATGTATTTATTAAATAGCTATTTAGGTTTATCGAAAATACCTCTTTTTTCAGAGCGCAAAGATAATTTTTTAAAATATAAAATCAATTTTTTTTTCATAAAAAATAGCATGATTTTGTTTGATTCATAAAACTTGGCTAAAAAACAACAAAAACAGCATTTTTTTATTAAATAAAAAAACCGCTTCATTGGTAAAAATGAGCGGTTTTAAGGTTAAAAATAGTTATACATTATAATGTAGCTGGAAATAGGACTTGATAATTACCAATATCTACACCTTTTAAGTTAGAACCGTACTTAGCATTAATCGCTTGGATAAATTTATTAGCAATAAAAGCATATCCTCTTGGAGATGGATGAACACCGTCTAAAGAAAACATACCACCAGTAACAAATGTCGCTTTCAATGTAAAACTGTTCATTGTAACGCCGCTTGGTTTGTTTAGATCATCCATAATTGTTTTAGCATCAACAATTGCCAAGCCATTTGCTTCAGCCACTGCGTTAATTACAGAATTATATGCTGTAGTAGCCACTTCAATTTCTGCCACTTCAGAAGGCAATAAAACATATCTATCTGGTAATGGAAAAGTAATTCCTAATTGAGAGAGTGAAGCAGATGGCGAAGCAATTCCGTCAGCAGCTACCGTTGGCACTTTTCCTATTCTTGATGAAGCCCCTAAAACAATTAAATCAGTAGGAAGCGCTTGTCTTGCTCTTCCAAAAATCATTCCCATTGCTGTGGCAGTATTAACATCTAATCCGCCACCCATTAGGACTGCTTTTAAATTTGCCGACAAATCTGGCAACGTTTCATCTACTATTAACAACGGATTATTTCCTGTTGAAGACAGAAGTTTAATTCTATCCCCCTGTCCTAAAAATGTCAATGCATTATGCAGAGGCCCATACAATTGAGCATTTAAAGTACCAACCAAACTCGCTCCTCCAATCGTTAAATTAGCTTGAGTAAGCTGATTGTATGTTACCACATGAAAATGAGGTAGCGTGGTAATATTTGGCAAATTAGCTATAACTCCTTTTCTTCCGCCAGCAACAAGCTGAGCCACTAAGCCTTTATAAGCCGCCTCAAAAGTCGCAGGAGGTGTTAACGGATTTACTGTAGCATCTCCACCCGCAGTAGCGTATCCTAACTCATCATTCCCTCCAATCCATAAAGAAAAGAAAGTAGGGTTCTGACTTAAAGCATCTGCTAAAACAGTTGTTGTTGCACTAGATGCAAAACGTGCAAAATACGGATTCGCTGTTCCTGTTGCAACACCAGCAACATTCCCATAACCAGGAGCAAGCAAATGGAAACTTTTTGCTCCAGGAACTCCTAAATTATTAAACGTTCCAGACAAATGAGCCGTAACCTCAGTTGTTGGCACTCCCGCAACCGGCACAGGCGTTCCATTAAAATACAAACGTGGTCCAGCAACAACATTCCCTCCCAAAAGTAAACCACCGACATTATCATTTGCAAAAGGTGTTTTAAATTCGCCCCCGCCCACTAGAGCAAATTGCTCTGCTAAAATATTTGGATAGGCTCCTTCTTGACCTTTAATAAACAATGCATTATCACTAAATCCTGCCGCAAAAGAATCTCCTAAAGCAACATATTTAGTAAAATCAGCAGTTCCAGAGGTCAAAGGCTTACCATCAGACGACTCCACTACAGGAGTCACATCATCATCACTATTACAAGCCATAAAGGTTAACGAAACCAATAAAAGCCATTTGAAATTTTTTATCATAATGTATAATTTTTTATAATTATCTGTTTCCAAATCTGCATCGAGAAACACAAATAATGAATTTGACTTAGAGTTAAAAATAAATTACGGATTAATAGTCCAAGAAGCAAAATACTGTTGCCCGATTAATCCAGCTCCAATTACTTGATAGTATTCTTTACCGCCAATATTAGCAGCACCTAATTTTACTACCGATTTCAATTTTGGAATTCCATAATTAATCTGAGCATCTATTACAGTTGCCTCCTTAATTATACCATCAGCAAAACCAGCCTGCCATAAATATTCACTATTCCATCTTCCGCTAACATTAAATCCGAAATTTTTAAACAGCTTATCATTTCCAATTGACATTTTAATTCTATGTTTTGGTGTATTAAATCCAGGCTCAAAACTTGGGTCTTTCGCTTGATCAAAATCAAACTGAGCATAGTTATAGTTCACTCCCAACTCAAAGTCTGAAATAATTTTTCTAGAAAGTCCAACTCCAAATCCCAATGAATTAATTTCCACATCTGAATTTGTATACAATTGATACGTTCTATATTCTCCATTTTGAAGCGCTCTAATAGATTGAACACCTGGATCAGAAGTTCCTGCAGCAATATTAGGATTATCTTGAGCAGTTCCGTAGAAAGGAGAAACTACATTTAAATTACCAATAAAATTGTTGTAAATATTATAGTACCCATTAATATCTATTGACGTACCTTCAAAAACAGAACGATATCCTAACTCAAAAGCTTTCACTTCCTCTGGCTTCACATAATTAGCTCTGGATTTTTTCAACAGCGCAGCGGCACCAACTGGATCTGTCCCTGCCATTGCAGAAAATGCAGTTACCGAACTCGCTATATAAGAGTTTCCATAAGCATCATTACCATTCATAACCTTTGTTGGGCTTCCTGTATAAAGTTGACCTTCCGCACTTAAATTGAATGTTTCATTAAACCTAGTCAAGTTATCAGGAGCCGAACCCAACAACACTGCATTTCCGATATTAAATCCTATGTATTGATCTTGAGTTGTAGGATTTCTAAAACCTGTTTGGAAAGATCCTCTGAAATTATGATTTCTTTTTTCACCTGCAGAGTACACAAGAGATAAACGCGGAGAGAAATTGCCATCAAAGTTTTTAGATTTATCATAACGCAGAGATCCTGTGAACTTCAATCTGTCATCCATAAATTTTTTCATTAATTGTGCATATGCACCATATTCATTATAATTTATCTGACTGTTAGCATCCGTATAGATTCTTCCATGAGAATTTAACTCATATGCTCTAAAAGAGCCTCCTACTTGAATTTCAGCAAATTTTATTATATCTCTAAAATTGTAATTTGCATCTGAGTGATACATTTTTGAATTGTCAACCAATCTTGATCCCGTTAAAACATCCGGATCATTTATAACCTGATTAAATGCATTATTAAACTCAGGTGTTCCTGGTAAAAAACGACCTGTATCTGCTGTAGATCTAGCCGCCGCATGTGCCTGTTGCGGATTCATTCCTGCCAAAGTTCCTTGTATGAAAGCTCCAGCATACTGACCAAACCAAGTATTATCATCTTTCCATTTTCTGTTTACATTAATCCCCGTAAAAATCATATCATAAGAATTTCCTCCATCTTCTCCAGTCATATACCCTCTCACGAAAAAGTTTTTCCCTTTAAACTCTAATTTATTCTGATACATAAAAAAGTTATTCAAATAATACCTGTTAGCTCCTTGGTAAACAGCATTTCCAGTACCAATTTTACTCTGCCAGATAACTTCCAACTTCTCATCTCCAAAAGGTCTTGCGTGCAAAGAGAAATCAACTTTCATATTCGCCGCCTTATTATCTGTCAAATCAATTTCATTATACCCTGTTCTACTAACCATAGAATTCGGCAAAAGATTAGATGCTCCTGCTGGGATCAAACCCATTGCTTCTAACTTCTGACCAACACCTTTAATGTTTGTAGCAGCTTCATCTCCATACACGTTAATTCCATCATAATTAGGATTCGTTCTATCAACACCTGTTCTTGTCTTATCATCATAATTTGTAGCATACCAATCAGTAGCCTGCATGTAAGTAATGTTTGCTTTAGCTGCAATATATTTGTTAAAAGCACGAGCAAATCGAACGCCAAAATCGTAAAAACCATTTGTACCAGCAGCTTCTTGAGAAGTTACCCCATACTTTAAATAGGCCGAAACACCTTGATCTACAAACGGGCTTTTACTAGTCATAAACAAAATCCCATTAAAAGCATTAGCCCCATAGAGAGCAGATGATGCTCCCGGAAGCAATTCGACACTTTGAACATCAATTTCCGAAACTCCAATCATGTTTCCTAAAACAAAATTCAATAATGGAGACGAATTATCCATTCCATCTACTAATTGCATAAAACGCGTATTCGCTACAGTCGCAAACCCCCTAGTATTTATGGACTTGAACGACATACTACTTGTGTTCATCTGCACTTCTTTCATATTTTCTAAACCATCATAAAAAGAAGGAGAAGCCGTTTTTTTGATTTCCTGAGCTCCCATTCTCTCAATGGTTACAGGAGACTCCAGAATTCTTTCTGGCGTTCTTGATGCAGAAACTACAATTTCATCCAATTTTGTTTCTTCATCCTTTAAAATCACATTCACTTTTTGATTTGTAGCTGTTACATTTATCGTTTTAGTCTCAAATCCTACTGCCGAAACCTTTATCGAAAAAGGCGGTTTAGCATTGGTAGTCAATTTAAACGATCCATCGAAATCAGTAGAAGCACCACTATTTTCTCCGACAACAACAACATTAGCACCAGGGATAGATTGCTTATTAGCATCTGTAACTGAACCTGTAATTGTATTCTGCGCAAAGGACACTCCGCTGAATAGCAACATAATTAGCAAGTAGACTCTCATTTTGGGTTAGTTTTTGGTTAGTATATGTAGCCAAAATAAGAAAATATTTTAATATACATAAAAAAAACGTTAAATAAAATAAATATTTAGCATCAATTTTTACAATATTTTAACTATTTATTAATTCAATTTATTAAAATAAAAACAAAGAAAATGAGAAGAAAAAACAATATACTATGCATACATATAAATTTTAATCAAAAAATTGAAAATTTCACAAAAATACATATGCTCAAAAAAAATATTGACAATAAAAAAAAGCGAGGTGAAAATCTCGCTTTTTTAACATATTTATACTTTCTACTCACTTTAACTCTACTTTTTCTAGTCGTTTATTTAAGTTTATTATTTGCTTGTTTTGCTCTATAATATACAATGTCAATTCTTCTATCTTCTGCAAAAGTCTGGCATTCATTTCACCAAGATTAATTCCGTTTTTCAAAACTTCTTCTTCATTTGGAATGTTTTCTAAATATCCTTTTTCGACAATATGTCTCTCTACCTGTTCTAGTGTTGGTAAATTGTATCCTTTTTTAAAAACAAAATCTGACCAGTCACTTATGTCTACTTTTACCTCCTGTGAATGGATTGTTCCTTTTACATCTAATTTATTTTTTGGATTTAATTCTCCAATACCAACGTTACCGTTTCCTAGAATTCTCATTTTTTCCACTTGATGATGCAAATAAGATTCTTTAGTAAAAAATTGCAATCCATAAGTATTATACCCTGCGTTCAGCGTAATTGTTCTTATTGAGGTTCCAAAAGCATCAAGATCACCCGCTTTAATCTACAATTCTATTTTCAGGAGATCCTCCTTTTGGTATGTTTTCTCTTTTCCCTGTAAATAAATTAAATCCTGCACTACATTTTCCAACTGATAAATTTAAGGCTGCAGTTCTATAACTATCTCCTGCATCACCTAAACCTTTCTTTAGGATTGGCCCACCATCATTTTCGTACATTGCCTTGAAATCACCAAAATGAATACCAAACATACCTGTTCTTTGGTCAAATCCTCCACTCCATATATTACTTCCTAACGATACTCCCATTTTACCATCATCATAAGCGGCTAAAATAGATTTACGAACTTCTAGAGCATTTTTGCCAAAACCATTATAATTACTATTAGCCATAATTCCAACTCCGCCAGAAAAACTAAAATCACAATTAGTTTTATAGTTTTATACATCTTTCATTCTTGAGGTATTATTGTCTTAATATATACATGACTTTTTCTTTCTTTGTCAAGACTTGTCAAAGTATCACCATTCTTACTTATTCTATATTCAAGAATTATATATTTACCTCCTTCTGCAACTACAAAAGTTTCATAACTAATAACATTTTTTTTAAAATTGTAGAAATAATAATCCATCTCTCTATGTTTGTTATCCAAATCTTTTCTTTTTAACTTATCCGTACCAAAACTAAACGCTTGGCCATTTCCATAAAATTTCTTATAAATTGCCCATCTTTTATAATTTAAATCTCGAACCAATTTATTCTTTTCATAATAACCATAAAAACGGTACACATTTAAAGTATCTAAAGTTAGGGGAACTATAAAGCCTCTTTTATTTTTCAGTGAATACTTAGGATGCTTTGGTTGAAAAAAACCATACTCATTCTCATAATAACTAACACAAGAATTCAAAACTAACAATAGAGCTATTAGAAACACATTTCTCACCATGATGTAAATATATTAGTAGTCTTATATTGAGAATATCCATTCCAATTTCCGCTTTGCATTTCAAACATTCTCTGATTTGCAATAAAAGTCCCATGAATAGCCACATTTTGTATTGCATGTCTTATCCACTCACTATTTGTTCCTACTCAGTAAGATTTGTAACTAAAATAAGCTGCTCCCATTCTGTATGCTGTTCCTCTTTCATTTACAAATCCATTTTTATAATGTTCTCCATATCTTCCATATGACCCATATCCTAGTTCTCCACCAGGCAGTCTTTTTTCAATTTCATAATCATCTTTTGTCCTAACTCCAGTGAATAAATTAAACCCTATACCAAAATCACTAACGCACAATGACAAAGCTGCTGTTCTATACTGGTCATTCCCATCGCCAGATATTCCAGAAAAAGGCTTACCGTCATTCTCATATTGGGCTCTAAAATCACCAAAATGCAACCCTAAAGAACCTGTTTGTTGTTTAAAATCCCCACTCCAAAAATTGCTACCAAGACTAAATCCCGTTTTCCCATCATCGTAAGATGCTAAAATAGATTTACGAACTTCTAATCCATTTTTTCCAAATCCGTTATAATTACTATTGCTCATTATACCAACCCCACCAGAAAAACTAAAATCGCCTGCATTATATGTTGCTGATACACTTGCTCCAATACCCATTGTATTTCCAAAAGCAATTGAAGGAGAAATATTAAAACTCCAGTCACCAACTTTAACTCCATATGCAGGTGTCATAGCAGCTACAAAACCTGTTGCCACAGCATTACCGACTGAAGAGCCAATAAGACTTGCAGGATTCAAACCACCCGTAATTCCGCCTATAACAGCTCCTCCTAATATTGACGTTCCAAACTTACCCCAACTCCAATCTCCCGTCTGAATAGCTTGCACAACATAGCTTGTGCCTCCTATTATAGCTCCAATCAGTGCACCAACAGCAACTGCCGCCCATGCAAATTCTCCACTAACGTCTGTGTATTTTAAAGGATTATTTAAAACATACCCATAACGATTATAATTCTGAGTATTAAAAGGGTCTTGTACAAAATTATCAGGCTGTAAAAAGCGGTGCAGTTTTGGGTCGTATATACGACCGTTCATGTTAATTAGCCCTACACTTTGTAAATGTTCGTGACCCATATACCCTCGATCTAAAATAGTTAATCCTTCAAGGTTATTTCCTGCACCATCCTGCACACTTACAATAGCTCCTGTATTATTTTATATAACTTATCTAAAAACTAATCTTAATACCTTCTTTTATAAAATTATCAAAATCTTTATCAGTTTTAATTGGATACTCTCCTAGCAAAAGACTTTTCTGAGGATTATTTTTATTATAAGCTACAATAAACTTGTCATTTACATTAGGTGAAGAAGGAAGCTTATAAAACAACATATCATAATTATTCATATAACGAATACCACCTACAGTAAAAGAATATGTAATTGAACTCCGACCAACATTATGACCAATTGTTCCTCTATTAAAATAAACTTCTACAGTACCAACCGAATAATCATACTCTCCTAAGGAATTCTCAGCCTTACGTTTATTCATTCTATTAGTTACTAATAGCACAATTAAACTAACAATGAAAATAATAATATGATATTTTTTATCCATAACATTAACCTTTATATTTATTTTGTGAAATATTGTAATTGTACTTTTGAGGGATTACTGTTCGTTGCGGAATAAAAACTGGCGCAGGAGGAATTACCACATTTTGTGGCAAAGTCCTTAAAGGAATTGAATTCAATTGTAAAGACTCTAAAACAGGTTGATTCTGTTTAATTACTTCTACAGGTACTTTCGTATTATTGGGAATTTGTCTTGCACCTTCTAAACCTCCTAAAATTAACGCAGAACCTATATTAACTGGATTGAAGGCTCCCTCAAGTATAAGAATATGTAATTGAACTTCTGCCTGCATTATGCCCTATTGTTCCTCTACTAAAATACACTTCAACCTTAGCAACTGAGAAATCATAATCTCCCAAAGAATTTTCAGCCTTTCACTTATTCATTTTATTAGTTACCAGTAACACAATTACACAGAGAATGAAAATAATAATATGATATTTTTTATCCATGACATTAACCTCTCAGCTTAAAATTTAATTTCGCCTCCTCTATGAGCATCAAGGAAAGCCTTAAAATCATCATCAGTTACAATTGGATAATCTCCTAATAAAAGACTCTTTTGAGGATCAATTTTATTATATGCAACTACAAACTTATCATAAACATCGGGTGAGTAAGGCAATTTATAATGCATGGCATCATAATTATTTACATATTTAATACCATTTACTATATAAGAATATGTAATTGAACTATATCGCATATTATATCCTATAGGTCCTCTACGAAAATAAACTTCAATAGTGCCAACTGAATAATCATAATCTCCTAAATCTTTTACAATTTTACTCTTGTTAAATTTGCTCACCCATAAAAACATAATTAAACTAACAATTATGATTACAGCTAAAACATTAGCATCATACTTTTTAAACATAACATTATCCTTTATATTTATTTTGTGAAATATTGTAATTGTATTTTTGTGGAATAACTGTCCGTTGTGGAATAAAAACTGGCGCCGGAGGAATAACTACATTTTGTGGCAAAGTCCTTAAAGGAATCGAATTCAGTTGCAAAGACTCTAAGATCGGCTGATTTTTCTTAATTACTTCCATTGGAGTATTCGTTGTATTAGGCATTTTTCTCGCCCCTTCCAATCCTCCTAAAATTGCCGCAGAAGCTATATTTACTGGATCGAAAGCAGTTTTAAAGCCCTCATTAAAATTACCTGTAAGTATTGATGTTGTTAAAAATGAAGCCATCACAGTTCCAAAGGTATTATTTATTCCCTCTGCCAAAATAGGATTACCAAAACCAACTAATCCATTTGGAAGCACAAATCCTAATCCTTTTCCAAATCCCAATGTTAATCCTCCTACAGCCAATCCATTAATAGTGCTCCCCAATGTAGTTGACATATCATCTCCGTTAATTACAGAGTTACTAAAATTTTGAAACTCTGCTGTCCAAACAGCTCCGCTCCCTCACGAATCCTTTCGTGCGGTAGCGGAGAAACGTATGGAAACTAATATTCCTATAAATACACTTTTTTTTCATTTCTTATTTTTTTTAAAGATTCTAATTAGAATAATTTTTATATAATTATTTCTTGTACCTGGAAACAAAGGCTTGACTATTATATCTCGGCACCACAACAGATCAAAATCATTTGTTGGCATCTCAACGATTTAACAATTAACCACTACTTAGGTTAGAATTTAAAGCTTTACTTACATCATATTCTTTAAAAAAATATGTAATATTTAAATTTTCTATTATCCCGTTTCTATAATCATATTTAGAAGATATGTTAAACGATTTATCATCAATAACGACACCCCTTTCTTCAACTAAATAATAATCACCGAATCGATTATAAAAATATTGAATCTTTATTTTACCTTCTTTTATTTCAAATCCCCCCAATCCCATATTTCAGAATTTCTATTCAAAAAATTAGTATTAATTTTAAAAAAGTTGTCATAGTTATCGATCATACACTCCAATTTTTTAAAAGGGTCATTTTGAACATTAGGACAATCCTTTTTAAAATATTCGCTATTAATATCTGAGTTTACAACTCCTAATTGTTTATAAAATCCATCTTTAAATAGTATTCTAGCAACAATAGATTCATTAGTTTTATTATTAGAATAATAATATCCATTAGTTTTTAATTCATCAATACTTTCACTTTTTTTAATATCAAATTTCTTCAAATTATGAGTCACAGGAACACATGAATAAATAATTATTAAAAAAAATAAAACTGAATATTTATTTATTTTTACCATAATGTCGATTGATTGGTTATTGGAGTTAGATATTGTGAATATGAATTCCAAGTTGTGCTCATCATATTAAATCTATGTTGTGGTGACATCCATGTATGTGCTAAATAATTCTGAAATCCGTTTCTCACCCATTCAGAATTTGTACCAGCTCTATAACCTTTATAACCTAAACTTAAAATCCCAAGTCTGTATTTATCAGCCTCTGCATTTGCCCAGTAACCATTAGGGCCTCTCGAACGATCAATATTATCAGATTGCCCCTCCATATCATTACCCGATCTTCCTGTGAACAAATTAGTTTGTAAAGAAAAATCTTTTATACCTATTCGAGCTGCTGCTGATCTATACATATCCGTATTATTACTCAAAAATTTACCTGCATAACTAAAAGGGCTTCCATCATTCTCATAATCAAAACTAAAATCACCGTTTTTAAATCGCAAGAAAGTTGTTCTTTGTTTAAACTCTTCCATTCCCTTTGTTCCACTCCAAAAATTAGTTCCCAAACTAACTCCTGTCTTACCATCATCATAAGATGCAAGAATAGATTTTCTAACTTCTAATCCATTTTTACCGAAACCGTTATAATTACTATTACTCATGATCCCAACTCCGCCAGAAAAACTAAAATCGCCTGCATCTCAACAACAAACTACCAATCAGGTTTCCAATTCTCTAAAAATTCTTTAGGAACCCTCTTTTTAATGTAAATTTCTCCATATTTATAATGATTTTCCAATTTAATTGTATCCCCAATTACGACGCCTTTTTTGTTACTAATATATAAAGAGCAATCACCTATAGTAGATATTTTTGTTTTTAAAATATTTTCCTCCAACCAATAATAACCCATCTTAGCTCGTCTCGGATCAAAAAAAGAGCGTTCAAAATTTAAAGTATCTGTTTTACGAATAACAAAAAGCCCTAGCTTTCCATTAGGATAAAATTTCATATAACTGATATAAGGATAGGAATTATCCGCATTTTTTTCAAAATAAACATATTCGCCTGATATGTTATTAATACTATAGCTAATTGATAATTTGTACAAAGCCAGAGTATCTATAATATTATTAGCCATAAAAGGTTTTAGTTTATTTATTCTTTTTCTGGGCAAACCAAATTCAGACACCATCCCATTATAGCAACAACTATTGAATAAAATTATTAAACTAAAATTTACAATTATCTTCTTTACCATGATGTAAAAATATTAGATGTTTTATATTGGCTGTAACCATTCCAATTCCATGATTGATTTTCAAAACCCATTTGTCTCTTGTCAAAAAGTGATTTACCATTAAACCAAGGTATTCGCAAATTGTGAATTGCCTGATCTTGTATTGCATGTCTAATATGCTCACTATTCACACCTATTCTATAGCCTCCGTAACCTGCTGTTAAAGCACCTAGTCGATATTTTGATCCAGTCTCTAAAGCAAAACCATTTGGCATTCTACGCCCATAATTATCAATTTGTAAAGGATCTCTATGTTGGCTTATACTGCCTTGTTCATTATCATAATCTCTATTTCCTGTAAATAAATTAAATCCAAATTTGAATTTCCCCACAGATAAATTTAATGCTGCTGTTCGATATTTATCTCCTCCGTCACCTCCTGGACCAATACTGCCGTCGTTTTCATACAATGCTCTAAAATCTCCAAAATGAAGTCCTAAGGAACCCGTGCGTTGTTTAAAATCTCCGCTCCAAAAATTAGTTCCAATACTAGCGCCACCATCATCATAAGCTGCAAGAATAGATTTTCTAACTTCTAATCCATTTTTACCAATCGGGCTTATAAATTAAAAATTCTTTAGGTAATTCTAGAATTTTATATTTATACAAATAGTCATCATTTACTAATTCTAAAGTATCTTTTTTAATTTCTTTTAAATTCTTTTTGATTAATCCTCCTCCTTGTGGGTGCTCAAAATAAACTTGAACTATTAGATTTTTTCCGTCATAATTATAGTATGCCATTTTAGCTTTTTTTGGATTTAATGATTTAATATCATTCTGATAATAAGCATCAAATTCCCCAACTCGACCATTCGCATAAAATTTCAAAAACTGTTTACTTAAACTGTTTGGTCTTTGATTGTAATTTATATTTACTGCATCGACTATCTCATACAATTTTGTAGTATCAATAACTTTATATACATCAGGATTTGAGTTTGGTTTTACAGTAAACCTCTGTTGTTTAAATCTAATATTACCATACTCTGTTCGAGTATAAAAACAACTTATCATACTAAATATGAATAATAATAGTAATACTTTTTTTACCATGATGTAAATATATTAGATGTTCTATATTGACAGTAACCCCTACCAATCGGGCTTAGTAACTCTAATGTGCTTAGCAATTGGCTCTTTTAAAAAAAATGATTTTATTTGAGAATTTTCAACTCCTTTATATAAACTTATGAGTGTATCATTTTCAACAAAAAAAAATTGTGTATTTAATTCCGAAGCATTGGCATTACTATTGAAAAATTGCACAACAATATTTTTACCATCATAGTTATAGTATCCCATATACCCTTTTTTAGCTTCAAGAATAATATCTATCCTTAAGTTTACATTGCTATCATAAAATTCAGCAATCCTTCCATTTGCATAAAACTTGTAATATCTTGGTGTCATTGAACCACTGACATTTATCATTTCTTCTTTGTGTAATATATAAACCGCATTAGTATCTATTATTGAATAAACAATATCATTAATGTTAGGTTTAATTGAAAATTTTGATAATCCAACTCTATAAAAACCATAATCATTATACCTCATACATGAATTAAAACATACAATTATAAATGCAAAAATTACAAACCTTACCATGATGTAAATATATTAGATGTTCTATATTGACTATATCCATTCCAATCCCATGATTGGTTTTCAAAACCCTGATCATGAATTAATCCATGAATTACTCTATCTTGAATAGCATGCCTAATGTGTTCACTGTTCACACCTATTCTATAACCTCCATATCCTACTGATAAAGCCCCTAGCCTATACTTTTGTCCTTCCTCCTTTACATAACCATAATTATATTTTCTTCCGTAACCATCTACAATTCTATTTTCAGGAGATCCTCCTTTTGGTATGTTTTCTCTTTTCCCTGTAAATAAATTAAATCCTGCACTAAATTTTCCAACTGATAAATTTAAGGCTGCAGTTCTATAACTATCTCCTGCATCACCTAAACCTTTCTTTAGGATTGGCCCACCATCATTTTCGTACATTGCCTTGAAATCACCAAAATGAATACCAAACATACCTGTTCTTTGGTCAAATCCTCCACTCCATATATTACTTCCTAACGATACTCCCATTTTACCATCATCATAAGCTGCTAAAATAGATTTTCGAACTTCTAATCCATTTCTACCAAACCCGTTATAATTACTATTGCTCATAATTCCTATTCCTCCTGAAAAACTAAAATCGCCTGCATTGTAAGTTGCTGAAACACTTGCGCCAATACCCATTGTATTTCCAAAAGCAATTGCAGGAGAAATATTAAAACTCCAGTCACCTACTTTAACTCCATACGCAGGTGTCATAGCAGATACAAATCCCATTGCTACAGAATTACCAACTGAAGAGCCAATAAGACTTGCAGGATTCAAACCACCCGTAATTCCGCCTATAACAGCTCCTCCTAATATTGACGTTCCAAACTTACCCCAACTCCAATCTCCCGTCTGTATAGCTTGCACCACATAACTTGTGCCTCCTATTATGTCACCAATTAACGCACCAACGGCAACTGCAGCCCATGCAAATTCTCCACTTGGATCAGTATATTTTAAAGGATTATTTAAAACATATCCATAACGATTATAGTTTTGGGTATTAAAAGGATCTTGTACAAAATTATCAGGCTGCAAAAAGCGGTGCAGTTTTGGGTCGTATATACGACCGTTCATGTTTATGAGTCCTACACTTTGCAAATGTTCATGACCTGTATAGCCACGATCTAAAATAGTTAATCCTACGAGAATGTTTCCTGCCCCATCTTTTACACTTACGACAGCTCCCCAAGCATCAAACAATCGTTTTTCTAAAACGGCTCCAGTAGCATCCGTGATAGCTAAAATACTCCCTTGATAATCTCGTTGTAAATATAAATAACTTTGAGTTGTTCCATCACTTTTAACTACAATGGGAGCACTGTATCCATCACCTCCAATATAAGTTACAAATTCAAACGCCCCTGTTGTTATATTCTGTTTGATCTCCATAGTTCCATCGGCAGAATAATACTTTCTTAATGGCCTCTGGAGTTTATCATCTTGCAAACCTCCGTAGAACATTGCTGTACGACTATTTGTATCATTATAATTAAAACTTATTTTATCTATTCCTGCCTCTTCAATCTGCACAGGACTTTTAAAAGTGTTGTAACTAATAATTTCCGTAGGCTTTGCAGTATAATAGGTTAATGCATCTGGAGCAACTTTTATTGAGTTATTTTGATACGGCTTATCTTTTAAAGTATATTCATAGGTTCCTAGATTATTTTGCGTAATCCTGCCCTGATCGTCATACAATTGTTTTTCCTGCTCACCTTGTACATTAGTAAATTCTGTTAAACGGTCTTGCTCATCATATTGAAAGTTTTCGGTTCTGTTAAATAAGTTATTGGTTCGTCTAGTAAGATTTCCTCTTTTAGCATCGAAAACGGTATTTAAAGTCAGAATATTAGCTGAATTGGAAATTCTATCATACTTAAACAGTGTTGTTAAACCATATGTATCATAATCACGGGTTATTGCCACTGGTCCACTTTGGGCTGTACGCAATTGACCTCTTGCATTTACAGTATTCACCTGCCATAAAACAGCACTTGTAGCATTGTCCAATATTTGCCAATGCGAGCCATTTTTATAAACATTTTTAACTGTCTTGCTGCTCGATTTTCCTCCAGCAACAGCAGTAGAAGTTTCAAGTTCTACTCTTCCAAAAGCATCGTAACTTACTGTCTTTGTAAAACTAGCAAAAGGTGTTGTTTCAACAGAGTTACTAACTCGCTTATAGTTATCATAAGTATAGTCATTAATAATAGCATTTGTTCCATTACTTAAATCTTCAAACTTAGAATTTAAAAGCAATTTGGAAGACGAATCGTATGCGTATGTTGTTTTTGAGTTTGTATTGGTTCCCGAGACCGTCTTTTGAATTATTTTTCCAACACCATCAAGAGTATACAATGTAGTCCCATTTGGAGTAGTTTCTGAAACCGCTTCTCCGAAACCATTATACCCGTATGTGTACGTTCCTGCTGATGCATCTACCAGTTTGGTTTTCCTGCCCCAACCATCTTGTTCTATAGTGGTATTAATCCCATTGTAATGTGATGATTTTAGATTTCCATTTGCAAAATAAGCATACGTAATAGTTCCTCCAGGGTTATCGGTCATAGAGACGATATTGCCCATTGCGTTTTTCACCGAAGTTTTTGATTTTACTCCATCGCTTATTGTTGTCGTTAATCCTGAATACTTAATATTGGTTATTTTTCCTGTAAACGATTGGTTTAGAATTGCTCTTCCATATTCATCAAAATTAGTTTGATTCCATTGAGTGGGTGATATACCAAAATAAGGCTCACTTACTTTATAATTTCTGTCATAAATATCGTATTCATAAGAAATAAATGAGAAAGAACCATTAATATCTTTTATTCCAGATTTAGTTTTTCTTCCTAAACTATCAAAAGTTTCTTCGCTTGCACTACCATCATCAGCAATGATCGAAACAATCGTCTGTTCATTATTTTTAGCATAAGTGCAACTGCTGGTTTTCCCTAAATAATCTGTAGTTTTTATTTTTTTGAACCATGAATCATAATCATATGCTGTCTTTAACCCAAATGGATTTGTTTCGTTTTTCAACAACCCATTACTTAGATTATACTCATAAACTGTGACCAATCCTTCAATATCTTTACTTGTTGTTAAAAAACGTCCTGAAGCATCGTAAACATAACTGGTTGTCCTTGGAGGTAAACCTGCCACTGTTATGGCTTTCTTCTTAATATTACCAAAAGCATCATATACATTATCCTCTACTATATAATCTGTATTTGTTCCCTTTTTCTTAATTTGGGTTAATAAGCTGTTTTGATAAAAATACAATTCTTCTGTCGTCATTACATCACCTGAAACAGTAACACTTTGGTTTTTGGAAAAAGGTCTTCCAATAACATATGGAGAAGAAGCAGGAGCTTCATAACTAATATTTGAAACTGTAGTTTGAACAGTATTTCCTGATTCTTTTAGTTGTGTAACAGATTTTACAACATTATTATAATTATCATAGTCAATTTGGGTTTCGGTACTCGTATTTTCTAAACCATTAAATTGTTTAGTCTTGCTATTTTTAATTTTAAAAACTTTGTTAGATTGCAATTCACTTTCATAAGCTAACAATGATTTAGTTATAAAATTTGAAGGTGTATTAATCGATGTTCCTGCGTTGGCATCTTCATTTATCTTAGCCGAAAATGTACTTCCTGGCTTAATCCATGTATCAGGTTTTAAAATTATACTTTGAGTTGCAGTTAAACTTTCGGTTCCTGTCACATTATAACCCTTATCTTTCACTATAGTATTTGGAATACTAATCGCATTACGATTATATCCTAATGGTGAATGCAAACCTAGCACCGTATAATTTTCTACGTTAGCCCCTCTTAAATTAGTGTCAAATTTAGAAACTGTAGAAATTATCTGAGAATCATTTTGATACCAATTTGTTTTTGAGATTGAACGAAACCCTAAGAAGCCAAGTCCATCTGCATTTAAAACAGCTTCTGCGTAAAAATAACGTTGCTTTTTAGATACCTCTTTACTTTGTTTTTCTAACATAGAGACCATTTTAAAACCTTGCGAAATTACAACATCTGTATTAGGAAATGTTTCCGCTAAAGCTGACGATGTATAAAAAGGCTCATAAGGATCTTCTCTCAGAGGTTTATATGTGATAGTCTCTTTTACTCCATTACCATTAGTAATTCCTTTGAGCAAAACATCTTCACGATTATCTTTTGGGCTTTTAAAAGATTTAATCATGTTATCATAAATCACACTGTATTCCAAATTTTGATTTACCTGATTATGATTTGTAAATACGGGTATAGAATTTCTTCCTATACCTGTAACTTCTATTTCAGAAGTAACTCTCGAGAACTTAACCTCTTCATGAGTAACTGACAGATTTTCAAACAAAATCAACAAGGTCTCTAAGGGTGTTCCAACATTTCCCAAAGATCCGTCTCTAGAGACTGTTACATTATTCTGGCATAAAATATCGGTTTTCCCATCGCCGTTATAATCATTAGCAATGTAAGTCGTTTCTATTAGCCCATAAGGAAATCGTGTAACACCATCTTTACCTGTTATCATATAAGCACCTTCTTTTCCTATTAGATATTTTATTCCAATGGAGGTGTTAGTTTTTTTAAAATTATTTCCTGTAGAAAGATAAAAATTCCAACTGTCCTTATCCAACTCGTTAGGTATAACAAAATCAATTTTTCCGTCTCCATTGTAATCTCCAAGTAAAATCGGCTTATCAAGTACAATTCCTGCGTCAATGTCTTTATTTTCATACAATAACTCTAATTTGCTATCTTTATTTAGAGAATATATTTTTATGAAATTCTTTTCTAAAACATAAATATCCGATTTACCATCTCCATTAAAATCAGCAATAAAGATTTTTGTAGTCGCGGTTCCGTTTAATTTTATACTTCCAATATTATCCGCTTTATTATTAGTTAAACGTTTGTCTAAATCAAAAAAATGTACAGCTCCACCTTGATAAAGAGGTCTCTGATATTCTGTGGTATGATTTCCAAAATTGCAAACTTTCATATCGTAGTAAAAACTTTTTTCTACTGCGATAACATCTGTAAGACCGTCGCCATTAAAATCGCCACTGTAATAATCAACAGGAACATTTTCTGTAACTACACCTTTATAATCATTAGGGTTGCAAAACGACCAGTTGGATTCTTTTGTTACTGTTTTGCTAAAATTGAACTGCTTTTCATAATATTTGGCAGTGGCTAAAGTTGAGCCAGAACCATGTAAAGAAATGATACAATTTGCATCTGTTCTTTTTACAACTGCCCATCCTTGTGGCAATAATTTATTATCTAAACTTAAAAAATTTGCTGGAAAAATATTTTCGAACGTGCCAACATAATCTTGTTTACCTGTATTAATCTTTCCTGAAGTAATATCAGAAAACAGCGTATATTTATCTTTTAATCCCACTGTTTTTGAATATAAAAGAATATCAATTTTTCCGTCATTATCAAAATCACCCGAGATATAATCACTATTTAAATTACTTATTCCTGAAAATCCAAGAGTGGCATCAATATTTGCTTTTAATGGAGTCTGACTAGCTGTATCATCATAGCTAAAAGTAGTAGGATTATAACTTTTTGCATTATCGCCACTTTTTTCTGTTAGTGTCTTCAATCGCTGATAACCTACAGACGTTTCCTCGTGCCCCAAAACATAATTCCTAAAACCGATTCCATTACCTATAACATTGATCTCTTTGAGAATTGCATTTCTAATAAAGCTTAAACCTCCTATATAAGACTGTTCTACGCGTTTTCTTGTATCATATTTAAATTTAATTTCATTTATTGGAGTTGTAGTTGCAACGCTTCCATACTTAATAGAGGATATATCCAATACATTATTTACTGCAGAGTAAACATAACTTATTCTTACCCCTTGTGGATTTTCCCAATACGTTATTGACCACTCTGCTAGAGATCGGGAATCTGTAGAATTACCATAATAAGCCTTTGAACCATCTGGGTATTCTACTAAAAAATAAGAGGGACCATAATTTACACCACTAGGATGAACTCCATAAGATGTAATTTTTATATTGGAAAAACTTTCCGTTTCATAGATTGTTCCATTTCCTCCGTATGTTCCAGATGTGCCATTTTTTACAATCAAACGCTGTCCATCCAAAGCAAAGCGATCCAAAGCATTAAAATCTACTGCATCTATTATTCCATCATGAAATTTTGTTGATGGTATTCTGGAAATTGTAGATATTCCGGAAATATTCCAGCCATAACCTGCTACACCATTTCCTCCTTGACTATTATATACTAAACTAATTTGCGGTACAACACCATTTATTCCAGGAGGAACAGCAATAGGAATTTTATAATTGGCTGCGCCTGTAAGAGAAACTGACAATTCTCCTTCTGTAACGCCAACTTCTGTAGACTGTCCAAAACCAAATAAACCAACTAATAAAAACAATAGGCTAATATAAAACTTCTTCATTACGAACTACTTTTTAATAATTTTAATAGACTTTTCTCCGCCGTTTTTGTACGAAAGCAACACGAGATAAACCCCAGTAGGGTATTGCTGAAAAGGGATGATTAAATTATTTGCAGCAACACTAATTTGGAAAGTTCGCAATACTTGCCCCGTCATGGAATAAACATGTACAGAAGTCACATAATTATCATGTGCCAGTTCCCACTGTAAATACAGCTCTTCTCTTACTGGATTTGGGTAGTAGGAAACCACATCTTCTGGAGCGAATTTTTCTAAATCATCTTCCCTTAAGGCTTCTGGTTCTACAATTTCTTTTACAGATTTAGCCAAACAATTAATACATAATATTCTCGTAATCTGGTTTCCCGCCTGATCGTAACTGAAGTTGAGTTTAGTTTGAGCTATTGAAAAAGCACAAAACCCAAACAATAAGATTGTAAGTAGTGTTTTCATGATTATTTTTCAAGTTTTCCTAAACGTTTGTTCTGGTCCGATATAATCGTGGTTAATTTTTCTGCTTTCTTATCCAGCTCAATTATGTAAAGTGTTAGTTCTTCAATCTTCTGAAGCAATTTGGCATTCATCTCACCCAGCTTAATTCCGTCTTTCAGAACCTCTTCTTCATTTGGAATATTTTCTAAATGTCCTTTTTCAGCAATATGTTTTTCTACTTCTGAAAGCGTCGGCAAGTCATACTCTTTTTTAAAAACAAAATCAGACCATCCGATCATATCTACTTTTACTTCTTTAGAATGGATTGTGCCGTTGACATCTAATTTATTTGTCGGGTAGTGAGTTCCTATACCAACATTGCCGCCACCTCCCTGAATAATTAAATCGCTCCACGCGCTTAATTGAGAATTATGTGACCCCAACCATGATTTTCCTTCATACTCTCCCATAACAATGGCATTTAAGTCTCCTGATGCAACAATTCTTCCGCGCCAAGTTTTATCTGAGCTTCCATTTTCTTTTACCATCAATTTACTCTGAAATCCTTCAGTATAGGTTCCAATACTGATATTCCCATTATTAGCAATATTAAAAACAGGAACAGTTTGATTCACAGACCAATTGTAGATTGAAAAACTTGATTCGGTAACCATATTAGCTCCAGAGCTTATAGCCCATGTTTTTCCAGCAGGATTTCTTAGAAAAATTTTTGTTGTATTTGCATTAACACTTTCGCCTCCAACCCCTATACTTCCCATAACATCTAACTTATATACAGGATTATTGGTTCCAACACCCACATTTCCATTTGCTGGAAATGTATTTTGCGAAAAGCTTATTTGGAAAATAAAAATCAATGGAATTAAAATGTATTTTTTCATCATTGTTATTGTTTAAAATTTTTATAATAGTTTTCTAACTTCGGTTTGTTAAAATATAGAGTATCAGCTTCGCCATTTTTATTTTGCGACCTTTGTTTTTATTGCATACGAAAGACCCCTTGAAAAATAAATTTTTCAAGAAACGCTCTTTTTAGTCTATAAAAAGGATCGACGACCCAAAATTTTTAGGAGAGCTGTAAGAAGATTTAGATTTGGTTCTTTGGAAACTGAATAATTATTATAAGAAAATAAATATTTAAATTATTTTTTAAATAAAAAATTACGTGTTAAATAAAAAACAAATAAATATATAATAAATTAGACTACCAAATATTTGCAATTAAAATTTTTGCTTCTCGTTCATTTCAACCCATAAAAAAAGCGAGACCTAAATCTCGCTTTTTTAACATATTAATATTTAAAATATAATTTTTATTCTACCGTAACCGACTTTGCCAAGTTACGTGGTTGGTCAACATTGCAACCTCTCATTACAGCGATGTAATAAGAAAGCAATTGCAATGGAATTGTAGTAACTAATGGAGACAATGCATCTGAAGTTTCTGGAATTTCGATTACATAATCTGCCAATTCACGAACTTGAATATCCCCTTTTGTAACAACCGCAATGATTTTACCGCTTCTTGATTTAATTTCTTGAATATTACTTACAATTTTATCGTAATGCCCTTGTTTAGGAGCAATCACGATAACAGGCATAAATTCGTCAATTAAAGCAATCGGACCGTGTTTCATTTCTGCCGCTGGATATCCTTCTGCGTGGATATATGAAATCTCTTTTAATTTTAATGCCCCTTCTAAAGCAACAGGGAAATTATATCCTCTACCCAAATAAAGACAGTTTGGCGAATCTTTAAAAGCAGCAGCAATTTCTTTTGCCTTATCATTAGTTTCTAATGCCTCAGACACTTTTTCAGGAATAATTTCTAATTCTTGAAGATACGTATGGAAATCTGTATTTGACAATGTTCCTTTCGCTTTTCCTAAACGTAAAGCAATCATCGTTAAAACAGTGATCTGAGTCGTAAATGCTTTTGTAGAAGCTACTCCAATTTCTGGGCCTGCATGCGTGTAAGCGCCTGCATGACTTTCTCTAGAAATAGAAGAACCAACTACGTTACAAACTCCAAATACAAACGCTCCGTTTTCTTTAGCCAATTTAATAGCCGCCATAGTATCTGCAGTTTCACCAGATTGCGAAATAGCGATAACTACATCATCTTTGTTGATGATTGGGTTTCTGTATCTAAACTCAGAAGCATATTCAACCTCTACAGGAATACGGGTAAATTCCTCAAAGATATATTCTGCCACTAAACCTGCATGCCAAGAAGTTCCGCACGCTACGATTAAAATACGTTTTGCGTTTAAGAATTTCTCTAAATTATCTTCAACACCAGCCATTTGAACAATGCCTTCATTTGCATGAAGTCTTCCTCTGTAAGTATCTTTAATAACACTTGGCTGTTCGTAGATTTCTTTAAGCATGAAATGATCATACCCCCCTTTTTCAATCTGCTCCAAATTCATTTGAAGTTCTTGAATATAAGGATCTACTAAAGAGTCATCTTGAATTTTTCTAATTTTAATTGGCTTATGCAATCTAATATTTGCCATTTCGCCGTCTTCTAAATAAACTGCATTAGAAGTATATTCAATAAATGGTGAAGCATCAGAAGCAATAAAATACTCGCCTTCTCCCACTCCAATTGCTAACGGACTTCCTAATCTAGCCGCTACAAGTTCATTCGGATTTTTTTTATCAAAAACAGCAATTGCATATGCTCCAACAACTTGGTTTAATGCAACTTGAACAGCTTTTCCTAATTTAAGATTTTCGTTCTTTTGAACTTCTTCTATCAAATTAACTAAAACCTCAGTATCTGTATCCGACTTAAAAGTATAACCTCTTTTGATAAGCTCCTCTTTTAAAGGCGCATAATTCTCTATAATTCCGTTATGAATAATTGCTAAATCACCAGAATTAGAAAGATGAGGATGCGAATTCACATCATTTGGAACCCCGTGAGTTGCCCAACGAGTGTGTCCAATTCCAATATTACCGTTTATTTTAAAACCTTCATCGGCTTTAGCCTCAAGATCAGAGACTTTACCTTTTGTTTTACAAACTTTAATGCCCGACTCGTTGTCATACAACATAACGCCGGCACTATCATATCCTCTGTACTCCAGACGCTTTAACCCCTTTATTACAATAGGATAAGCCTCTCGATGACCGATATATCCAACAATTCCACACATATATATTTATTAATTTGGTTTCGTATAGTACACCTCAAGTTTCAATCTTTTATCTTCTGGAATAGAAGCAGAAGCTTTTCCTCCATATATGATCGTCCCTAGAGGATTTAACAATGATGTTCTCGGTACTACCGGAGTAATATCATTTTTATCCTTAAGTGCATTAAATGCAACTGTAGTTGGACTTAGAGAAACAACCAAGCCTAAATCAACATTTTTAACTGTCGCATCTTTTACTAAATTACGAATATGGCTAGTGATTCTAATTTTATAGCTTTTCCCTCTTTTATCAGAACCCAGACTAATTACTCCACCATAAGCAGATACAGCATCTGTAGAATAATCGGCTAAAATGGTATTATCTGTCAAATTATACAAATACACTCTATTCGGTTCTTGTGCACCAGCCATTTTATCAGCATCAATATAGAAAACTAAATTAGCTTCGTTTACTTTCCAATTCTTAATAGCAACATTACTTCTAATTTCATCCAATTGGTCAGAAACCCCATTTCCTCCATTTACTACAGCACCATTAGAGTCATAACTCAAAACATCTGTTGGACTAAAAAGTTTTATAACCGCCAAAGAGCCTACTCCACCTTTTAAATAGAGTCTTTCATCTCCATCTGTTTTATTTACGTTTGTTGTTACAGCGCTTTGGTAATCTGCATTTCGAGCATCTTGAAGAAAATTAGCCGTAGTTGTAAAAGTACCTTTCAAGTTTAAGAGAATCTCCTTGTCTTCAGTAGCTTCGGGATCATCTGTAGTTGAGCTTGTTTTTGCCTTATATTTAATTGTAATAACCCCTTTAGAAAAATCCATCAGTGCCAAATTGCTCGGATTGGACCCCGATTTCTCAACATTAAAATACAAACCTCTAAAATATTCTTGAAAAACATCTTCTGCAGCAAGCTTCGAAGCATCGGCATTTAATATCCTATCTTGAAAAAACTGCTTATTGAGCTGCAGTGTCATTTGAGGCGCTTTTCTTGTAGTTGTTTCTACTTTAGTAGTAGGATCTGTTGTTGTTATTACAATTTCTTGTGCATCAAAAAAGAATTCATCATCTTTAAAACTCCCATCTGTAGCTTTTTCATCATTTAAGCGATTTCCCTGTTTATTGTTGAAAAAATCAGCATTTTGATCTGTATAATAGAACTGTGGCAACTGGGTACCTCCGCTTAAATAACTGCTTCTCATCTGGATTCCAGACTCATAAACACTTAACTTAATTTTTCCATTTTTGTCTCCATAAATAGAATCTAATACATAAGTGGTATTCCCTTTATCATCTGTAGTTGTTGAATGACTGAAATACGGAATTTCAAGCACAACACTTTCAATTACTGGAGAATCCCCAACTTTTATAGGATAGCTAGAAAGTCCTACCTGAGTTACAAAATTCGCAGTAGTACTTGCAAAAAGCGGATTGTCTAAAATACCAAGAGCATTTGGCGTCATGGTATTTGACTGAATAGGGGTAACTTCTTGATTAAATGCTACAACATCATATTTTTCAGCTTCAAGTCCAAAATGATCATCTCCAACCAAACCATCACCAATTGCATTAAAATCTTTGTCACAAGAATATAGAAAAACAGCCATTACAGCCAAAAAAGCTTTCTTAATAAAAGAAGTTTTATACATGTCAAAAAATAAAATTAAAATTTAAAGTCCAAATGTTCTGTAGAAATTTGTATAAGCGTCAGCAAATGCATCTTTCGTGGCGAAAGGTAAAAAAGGTTTTCCTGAAGATTCTATAAATTTTGTTAAACTTGGAGAAACATTTTCTGATGCAATGATAACACCATCAGAATGTAAAATACTAGCTTTTAAAACATTCTCATAATTTGGCACTTCCAAATCTGACACTGCTTCATGAGGAACACCATCAAATTTAACTTTATTTATCATTTCTAAATCTAAGTTCTCATCAAATGATTGGCCATAAACAGAAGTAATAATTTTCGTTTCAGAAAATAGGGCTTCGTGTTTATAATAATGCTTCATATAAATAGGAAGCATTGCCGCAAGCCAACCGTGAACGTGTATAATATCTGGAACCCAGTTTAATTTTTTCACAGTCTCAACAACGCCTTTCGCAAAGAAAATTGCTCTTTCGTCATTATCTGGATATAAAGTGCCCTCTTCATCTGTAAAAGTGGCTTTACGTTTGAAATATTCATCATTATCTATAAAATAGACCTGAATTCTTTCTTTCGGAATCGATGCTACTTTAATAATCAACGGCATATCTAAGTCATTCACTACCAAATTCATCCCTGAAAGTCTAATCACTTCATGCAATTGATGTCTTCTTTCATTTATATTCCCATATCTAGGCATGAAAATTCTTATCTGGCCACCTTGGTCATTAATCATTTTCGGAACGTCATAAGACATTAAAGAAACCTCATTTTCAGCCAAGTAAGGCACGACTTCAGATGATACATATAATATCCTCTTATCTTTCATAATAGTATTTTACTTAATTTTGGTAATAAAAACGTCGCAAAATTACAAAAATTTATGCAGTTTATAACTAATATATTATGTTTGCATAAATTTTAATAATACCTCAATGCATATTTTCTACAGTAAAGCAGCGTTGATAGCTTATCTTAAAACTATCAAAACCGCAAATTCTACTATTGGATTTGTACCCACAATGGGCGCTTTACACCAAGGACATTTGGCTTTAATGCAACGTTCGCTAAAAGAAAACAACGATACAGTAGTAAGTATTTTTGTCAACCCAACTCAATTTAACAACGCTGAAGATTTAGCAAAATATCCGAGGACACTAGAAGAAGATATTAAGAAAATGCGTACATTAAGTGATAAAATCATTTTATACGCACCTTCAGTCGAAGATATTTATGAAGGAAATACCGTTTCGCAGACTTTTGATTTTGACGGATTGGAAAACCAAATGGAAGGAAAATTCAGACCTGGTCATTTTAATGGTGTCGGAACAATTGTAAAACGTCTTTTTGAAATAGTAACTCCAACAAATGCCTATTTTGGAGAAAAAGATTTTCAGCAACTTCAAATTGTAAAAAAATTAGTTGAGAAAACTGATTTACCAGTAAACATTGTCGGTTGTCCTATTTTTAGAGAAGAAAATGAGCTTGCAATGAGTTCTCGAAACGAACGTCTAACTTCCCAAGAAAGAAAAGATGCTTCTATTATCTACAAAGTTTTGACCCAGGCAAAAGAGATTTTCCAAAATCACTCTCCGCAAGAAACAATCGAATTTGTAGAAAATTCTTTCAAAGACAATGAGACATTCGAACTGGAGTATTTTGTTATTGCTGACGAATCAACACTTTTGTCTATCGATAAGAAAGAGAATGATAAAAAATATCGCGCATTTATAGCGGTATTTGTTAATTCTATAAGACTGATTGACACCATTTCATTAAATTAATCTAACTTTGCAGCATGCAAATTCAAGTTATAAAATCAAAAATTCATCGAGTTAAAGTAACTGGAGCCGATTTAAATTACATTGGAAGTATTACTATTGATGAAACTCTACTAGAGGCTTCAAATATTATTGAAGGCGAAAAAGTATCTATTGTTAACATTAATAATGGCGAACGTTTTGAAACTTACGCTATTAAAGGTGAAAAAAATTCAGGAGAAATTACTTTAAATGGTCCTGCAGCTAGAAAAGTGCAAAAAGATGATATCATCATTATCATTTCTTACGCTACATTGGATTTTGAAGAAGCAAAAACCTTCAAGCCATGGATTATTTTCCCAAATGAAAATGACAATTCTTTAACCTAAGATTTTCTTTTTCTTACCGAATTCCCCTACTTTGTCAAAAGTCAATTTTGCACAAAAAAACTTTCTTATGTCTTAATCCAAAATGATTTTGACACTAAAATACTGTGCTTCAATTTTTAACCTACTTAGCAAAGAAGCAAATAAAATAGTATATTGCTACACTATTTTCAATACTTTTTAATTTACTGAAATGCCACAAATCATGAAAAAAGTTTACCTACTATTTTTATTAATTTCGTTTTCGTCGTTTGCCCAAAAAACGTTCGATAACATTAAATCAGAAAAACTCGGAGAAGAGCGTAGAATTACAATTGGACTTCCTGCTTCTTATGAAACCAACAAAGACAAAAAATATCCTGTTCTTTACTTATTGGATGGAGATTATTTATTTGATCCATTTTCTGGGGCTGTGAGCTACGGAACTTATTGGGATGATATTCCAGAAATGATTATCATTGGGATTCATCAAAATAAAGATGGAGAACGTTTTGATGACACAACAATTGACCAAAATGAAGGTCTTCCTTTTGAAAAAGGCGCAAAATTTTTCGAATTTATCGGAGCTGAATTAGTCCCATATATCGAAAAAAAATACCGCACCTCGCCCTTTAGACTTATTGCAGGTCACGATTTAACAGCAAGTTTTGCCAATTTTTATTTATACAAAGAAGTTCCGCTATTTAACGCCTATATCTGTTTAAGCCCAGAACTTGCTCCAAAAATGGAAGTGCGTATTGCAGAGAAATTTGCTAAAATAAAAAGCCCTGTCTTCTATTACCTTTCTGCAGGAGAAGGTGATATTAAAAAAATTAAAGAGCCGATAGAAAAATTAAACAGTAATATTAAAATCGCCAATAATCCGTTAGTAAATTATAAATATGATGTATTTAAAGGCGCAACACATTATACAGAAGTATTGCATTCTATACCAAGTGCATTGTACCAGATTTTTGAAGTATACCGCCCTATCAATTCTGCCGAATACAACGACAAAATTGCGGTTCTTCAAACAGGTTATGCAGAATATTTAGAAAAAAAATACGCTACAATGTCTGAAGTTTTAGGAGTTCAAATTCCAGTTAGGATGAGCGATTTTAAAGTAATGGAAAATCTTATTCTGAAAAGAAACGCCTACGATGAGTTAGGAAAAATGGCTGAAATTGGAAATGTAAATTATCCTAAAGCCATGTTGGGAGAATATGAATTAGGTTTGATGTACGAAAAAATGGGCGATCCTAAACATGCTTCGAAGAAATACCAAAATGCCTCACAAATGGAGCCAATTGGTGATTTGAACAAAGACGTGATGTATGAGAAAATTGACGAGATGAATACACTTGCTAAAAAAAGTAAATAATGTCTAAAGTTAAAACTTCCTTTTTCTGCCAGAACTGCGGAACCCAATATGCTAAATGGCAAGGGCAATGCAACGCGTGCAAAGAATGGAATACGATTGCCGAAGAAATCATTCAAAAACAAGATAAGGTTGCTTGGAAAAGCGAACCTACTCCAACAAGTAAAGCGCCAAAGCCTTTAAAAATTAACGAAATTGATTCTACACAGGAAGTCCGAATGGACACTACTGATAGCGAATTGAATCGTGTTTTAGGCGGTGGACTTGTCCCTGGGTCTTTGACGCTCTTGGGTGGAGAACCCGGCATCGGAAAAAGTACACTTTTACTTCAAGTATCATTAAAGTTACCTTATAAAACATTATACGTTTCTGGAGAAGAAAGTCAGAAACAAATAAAAATGCGTGCCGAAAGAATAACGCCAAATAGCGATAACTGCTATATTTTAACGGAAACCAAAACGCAGAACATCTTTAAACAAATTGAAACCATTCAGCCTGAAGTTGTCATCATTGACTCGATTCAGACTTTGCATACCGATTATATCGAATCGACTGCGGGAAGTATTTCTCAGATTCGTGAAACCACAGCAGAATTGATAAAATTTGCTAAAGAAAGTAATATTCCAGTAATCTTGATTGGGCATATTACCAAAGACGGAAATATCGCTGGACCAAAAATTCTAGAACACATGGTTGATACTGTGCTCCAATTTGAAGGCGACAGAAATCATATTTATCGGATTTTGCGTTCGCTTAAAAACCGTTTTGGATCTACATCAGAGCTAGGAATTTATGAAATGTTGGGAAGCGGATTGCGAGAAGTTAGCAATCCTTCTGAAATCTTGATTTCTCATAAAGACGAAGAATTATCTGGAACTGCTATCGCGACGACTTTAGAAGGTATGCGTCCGTTGATGATCGAAATACAATCTTTAGTGAGTACAGCTGTCTATGGAACACCTCAACGAAGCACAACAGGTTACAACGCAAAAAGGCTAAACATGATTTTGGCTGTTTTAGAAAAAAGAGCTGGATTCCGTTTAGGCGCAAAAGACGTTTTCTTGAATGTAACTGGCGGAATTTCTGTTGATGATCCTGCAATCGACTTGGCGGTTGTTGCTGCGATTTTATCTTCTAACGAAGATATTCCTGTTGGAAAAGGATTCTGTTTTGCTGGTGAAGTGGGGCTTTCTGGCGAAATTCGTCCTGTGAATCGTGTTGACCAACGCATTCAGGAAGCTGAAAAACTAGGTTTCGACACTATTTTTGTTTCTAAATACAATAAGATTGCTCTAAAAAATACCGGAATTAAGATTGAGCTTGTAGCAAAAATTGAAGATGTTGCTAGCATTCTTTTTGGCTGATTTCAAATACCACTCCTCCTATGAATTTTCCAAAACAAAAAATATACAAAGCTTTAAAAATACTAGGAATAGTAATTTTATTGCTTTGCATCGGACTGTATTATTTTCGCAATTCACTTTTAAAACAGGCCATTGCAAAAGTTACCCACAAAATGGCCGTTCAGTACCAAAGTAACTTTTCTGTAAAGTCGGCGACATTTGATGGTTTATCCACTATAAAATTAACAGATGTAGTTTTGGCTCCAATAAATGCTGATACGCTTGTCAAAATAAAAAATGTCGAAACCAGCATCAGTTTAAGTAATTTATTAATTGGTGATGTTCAAGTTGGAACTTTAAAAGTAGACAATGGATATATTCAATTAGTAAAAAAAGGCAAAAAACGAAATTTTGATGCTTTTCTAAAAAGAGATCGCGAAGAAACCGATTCAAATGAAAAACGCAAATACGCTGCTTTTGCTTACAGAATCATTTCGAAAGTATTGAATTTGGTTCCGACCGATATGGATTTGAAAAACTTCAAATTCAAAATCGATGATAACGGAAAACAAACCAATATCGCTGTAGATAAACTCGTTTTAAGTAACAAACAGCTCGAAACTAATCTTCATGTTCAAGCAAAAGATTTTGATCAGCGCTGGAACATTAAAGGATTTGCAGATCCGAGAAACAAAAAAGCAGATATTCGTTTTTTCAATTTAGATACTGGCGCTATTCGCGTTCCGTATTTAGATCAGCGCTATAACTTAAAAGCAAGTTTTGATTCTATTCGTCTGAATGTTCAAAACATAGACAAAAGCGGCAGCGAACTCCATATAGACGGTTACACTTCTATCGCCAATCTTAAAATCAATCATCCCAAAATCGCGAGCAAAGATGTGGTTATCAAAAATGCGCGTTTTGATTACCGCTTTTTATTGGGCGATAACTTTATTTCTATCGACAGTTCTTCGACAATGCAGTTAAACAAGATTAAAGTCCGCCCTTACATTTCTTACGATACCGAAAAAGATACAATTTATACTTTGAAAGTCGATATTCCGAAAATGAAAGCGCAAGATTTTATCGTTTCGCTTCCTGATGGCTTATTCACACATTTTCAGGGAATGCAGGCAACTGGAAATTTCGATTACAAATTGGATTTCAAATTCAATCAAAACAAACCAAACACACTTGTTTTTGACAGTAAGCTTAACAAAGAAGATTTACGAATCACTAAATATGGTGAAGCCGATTTAAATAAACTAAATGGCGAATTTGTGTATCGCGCGATTATTCAGAATGTATTACAGCGACCAATTTTGGTTGGAAATGCAAATCCGAATTACACGCCTTTAGATCAGATTTCACCTTATTTAAGAAAGTCCGTTTTAACGACAGAAGATCCGTCGTTCTTCTCGCATCGCGGATTTATTAATGAAGCTTTCAAACAATCGATTCTGAAAAACATTCGAACTAAAAAATTCTCTCGCGGTGCCAGCACAATCAGCATGCAGTTAATTAAGAATGTATTTTTAACTCGTGAAAAAACGCTTTCGCGAAAGCTGGAAGAAATTTTATTGGTTTACATTTTAGAAAACAATCGAATTGTTAGCAAAGAAAGAATGCTGGAAGTATATTTCAATATTATCGAATGGGGACCAAATGTATACGGAATTGGAGAAGCAAGTCATTTTTATTTCCAAAAAAGTCCAGCCGATTTAAATGTTGATGAATGTTTATATCTAGCAACCATTATTCCGAAACCAAGAAAATTCATGTATCAGTTTAATGATCAAGGTAATTTGAAAGACTACGCCGTTAAAAACCAGAAATTCTTAAAGAATCTCATGTTTAGAAGAGGACTTTTAATTCCTGAGGATACAATTGGAATATTACCTGTATATATTTCTGGAAATGCTCGATCATTAATCAAAATCAAAGTTCCAGATTCTACAGCAATAAAAACAGATTCTTTAGCTGTTGATGATGAATTTGATTTATAAGATTAAAAATTTGCCACCAAGGCACAAAGCCACAAAGTTTTTTTGTTTTAATCTCGCAAAGACGCGGAGTCGCAAAGTTTTTTTTTAAGCTCAAATAGTGTTCAGCTTCAGCTGGATGAAAATATAAACGCAAGTCAAAGGGCTTTAGCCAAACTTTACTAGTTTGGCTAAAGCCCTTTTTCTATTTCGATTTCCCCCTAGCTTAAGCTAGGGGCTATTGAAAAACTTTGCGACTCCGCGTCGTCTTTGCGAGATTAAAAAACCTTCGTGTCTTAGCGCCTTCGTGGCAAAAAAACTAAGGCGCAGGATCTGGAATTATAGCCTGAACCGCATCGATTTCTGCTAAGATTTGTTTAGAAAGAACCACATCAATTGTATCGATGTTTTCTTTTAATTGTTCCATAGTTGTTGCTCCGATAATAGCGCTTGTCAAAAACGGCTGTTGCAAAACAAAGCCCATTGCCAATTGCGTTAGCGTTAAACCATGTTTTTTAGCGATTTCCTGATACATTTTTGTTGCTTCAGTACATTGATCACTATTGTAACGTTTGTATTGCGGAAAAAGATTAATTCTCGCTTTCGGATGACTTTCTCCAGTTAAGAATTTTCCAGTCAAAACTCCAAAGGCTAAAGGTGAATATCCTAATAAACCAACATTTTCATATTTTGAAACTTCTGCAGAATTCACTTCAAACAAACGGTTCAATAAAGAATACGGATTTTGAACTGTTTTGATTCTTGGAAGATTGTTGTATTTGCTTTCTTCCAAAAGGCGCATCATTCCCCATGAATTTTCATTAGAAACTCCAATATGTTTGATTTTACCTTCTTTAATTAATCCGTCGAAAGTATCTAAGATTTCTCTGAAGTTATCTTCCCAAACATCATCATGTCCATGAAAAGCACGCTGACCGAAATTATTCGTTTTTCTTTCTGGCCAGTGCATTTGGTACAAATCGATATAATCGGTTTGAAGTCTTTTTAAACTGTTCTCAACCGCATGCTTAATACTTGCTGGAGAAAAATCTAACTTCTCACGCATATACCCGAAATTTGGATTCGGACCTGCGATTTTAGATGCCAAAATAACTTTGTCTCTATTTCCTGATTTTTTAAACCAAGTTCCAATAATCTTTTCTGCGCTTCCGTAAGTCGCTTCACTCGCAGGAACCGAATACATTTCGGCCGTATCAAAGAAATTTACTCCTCTTTCAAGAGCGTAATCCATTTGTTCGTGTCCTTCGGTTTCTGTATTTTGCTGCCCAAAAGTCATTGTTCCAAGGCAGATTTTACTAACTTTTATGTTGGTGTTGGGTAATGTTGTGTATTTCATTTTATTCTAAGGTTCAAAGTTGCAAAGAGGCAAAGGTACAAAGGGATTTTTCAAATTGAAATTTGTTAGAGGTTAAAAAAAGTACAAGGTTTTTTATGATACGATTTCCTGCAAGGTTTTTCAAACCTTGCAGGAACAAAAAAGGCTCAAAGTAAAAACTCTGAGCCTTTGAACCTTTGTTCCTCTGAACCTTAATTAATATTATTAAGCATCTCCGCAATCTCGTCTAATCTTGGAGTTAAGATAATTTCGATTCTACGGTTTTTCGCTTTTCCTTCTGGAGTTGCGTTACTTGCCAAAGGAGAAAACTCGCTTCTTCCTGCTGCTGTTAGTTTTTGTTTATTGATTTTTGGGTTTTCACTTAAAATACCCACAATTGCAGTTGCTCTTTTAGTAGATAAATCCCAATTGTTTGCGATTGGCCCCGATCCAGCATATGGGTCATCGTCTGTATGACCTTCAATAAGAACAGAAAGATCTGGATTATCTCCTAAAACTTTTCCAAGTTCAACGACCGCTTTTCTACCTTCTGTTCCAACAGCCCAACTTCCTGAGTTGAAAAGCAATTTGTTTTCCATAGAAACATAAACTTTTCCGTTTTTATGTTCCACTGTCAAACCTTTACCTTCAAAACCAGTTAATGCTTTAGATAAAGTTTCTTTTAATTTACGCATTGCTTCTTCTTTCGCCGCAATCATATCTTCCAATTCTTTTAGACGATTTGCCGTTTTGTCTAAACGAGCTTGTTCCTCTGCAAGGGCTTTACCTTTTGCTTCTAATTGCGCTAACAATTCGCGGTTTTTAGCCATATTTTTTTCCAATGCATCATTGCTGTTTTTTTCCAATGCATTATAAGAATCTTGTAAAACTTTATACTTATTTTGAGCCGCCGCTAAATCTGCTTTTTGTTTTGCCAAATCATCATTAGCAGTTGCTAAATCTTTAACCAGTTTATCACGATCGGTTTCTAATTGATTCTTTGCTTTCTTCAAATTTTCATTTTCATCAGCAATAGAACGATTCTCTTTTTTCAAATCTGAATATTTTGTTTCTAGATCATTGTAAATTTTCTTAGAAACACACGATGTTGTGGATAAAGCTAATGCTAGTAATCCGATGGAGGCTTTTTTAATCATCTTCTTTAATTCGTTTTTATTCTGGGCGCTTAATAATTTTTTATGTCAAAATTCAATGCCAATTGCAATCTCAATTTTAAGACTCAAATTCATTCAACAAGAACAATACCAAAAATTAGTCAATCTCGACTAAAATCGGACAATGGTCTGAATGCATAGCGTCTGGCAGTATAACAGCTCTTTTTAATCTGTTTTCTAGCGCATTGCTTACTAAATTATAATCGATACGCCAGCCTTTGTTATTCCCTCTCGCTCCTGCACGGTAACTCCACCATGAATAATGATGAGGATCTTTATTAAAATGACGGAAACTATCTATAAATCCAGATTTCATAAAAGCATCTAGCCAAGCTCGCTCTGCCGGAAGAAATCCAGAAACTGTTTTGTTACGAACAGGATCGTGAATATCAATTGCTTCATGACAAATATTATAATCACCACAAATAATAAGGTTCGGAATCGTAACTTTCAATTCGTTGACATAATTCTGAAAATCATCCATAAACATAAATTTATGATCCAGCCTTTCAATATTTGTTCCAGATGGAAGATATAAACTCATTACAGAAACATCGTCAAAATCTGCACGAAGATTTCTACCCTCAAAATCCATATGATGAATTCCCGTACCGTAAACAATATTGTTTGGCTTTGTTTTAGAAAGAATAGCTACCCCGCTGTACCCTTTTTTGGTTGCAGGATAATAATACTGGAACGGATAGCCAGCTGCCGTTATATCATCGACCGGAATTTGATCTTGTGTTGCTTTTATTTCCTGAAGGCATATTACATCAGGATTTGCTTGTTGCAGCCACTCGATAAACCCTTTGTTTATTGCCGCTCTAATTCCGTTTACATTATAAGAAATAATTTTCATCAGTGATTTTTTTAGGATTTCAAATGTAATAAAAAAGTGCAAAGTTTGTCTTGGAAACAATGAAAAGTAGACTTTTTTGTTATCTTTGTTCGCTGTTCTAATAAATTAAAAGTACTACATGGGTTTAGTTACCGCGAAAGAAGTTGCAAAGGCAATAAATGTTGAAAAGTACGGAGTTTTCGGTACCTTTTCTGGCTGGATTCTTATGAAGGTTCTTAAGATCTCGACCCTTAATAAAATTTACGATCGTAATAAACATTTGGAAGACCTTGACTTTTTGAATGGAATTTTGGATGAAATGGAAATTAAGTTCGAAATCCCAGAAGAAGATCTAAAACGTCTGCCAAAAGATGGTGCGTATATTACCATTTCAAATCATCCGCTTGGAGGAATTGACGGAATTTTACTTTTGAAATTAATGCTTGAAAGAGAGCCAAATTTCAAAATCATTGCCAATTTCTTATTACACAGAATTGTTCCGATGAAAAAATACATTATGCCGGTTAATCCTTTTGAAAACCATAAGGATGCAAAATCGAGCGTAATTGGCATTAAAGAAACTTTGCGCCATTTAAGCGACGGAAAACCATTGGGTATTTTTCCTGCTGGTGAAGTTTCAACTTATAAAGATGGCAAATTAGTAGTGGATAAACCTTGGGAAGAAGGCGCTCTTAAACTGATCAGAAAAGCAAAAGTTCCTGTAGTTCCGATTTATTTTCATGCTAAAAACAGTAAATTATTCTACTGGCTTTCTAAAATTGACGATACTTTAAGAACTGCAAAATTACCTTCTGAACTTTTAACACAGAAAGATCGTGTTATTAAAGTGCGTATCGGGAAACCAATTTCTGTATCTGAACAAAACGAAATCGAATCTTTCGAAGAATATTCAGAATTCTTAAGAAAGAAAACCTATATGCTTGCCAATCCGTTTGAAAAAGACACTAAATTGATTGACACAGCAAGCTTAAAAATCACAAAAGCACCGAAAAAAATCGTTACCCCTGCAAACGAATCAAAATTGATTGATGAAGTCCAAGCTTTAAGGGATAGCGACAGCAGATTTTTACAAAGCAAAAACTATGAGGTTTTCTTTGCAAGCGCAAAAGAAATTCCGAACATTTTACATGAAATAGGACGTCTTCGTGAAATTACTTTCCGTGAAGTTGGAGAAGGAACAAATGAATCTATTGACTTAGACGAATACGACCAATATTATCACCATATGTTTTTATGGGATGATGAAACCAAAAAAATCGCTGGAGCTTATCGTATGGGATTAGGTTCTGAAATCTATCCAAAATACGGAATTGAAGGTTTTTATCTGACTGATCTTTTCAGATTTGAGCCAGAACTTCATGATATGATGCACAAATCGATTGAAATGGGTCGTGCATTTATCGTAAAAGATTATCAGCAGAAACCAATGCCTTTGTTCTTATTATGGAAAGGTATTATTCATACCACTTTGCGCCATCCTGAGCACAAATATTTGGTTGGAGGAGTAAGTATCAGCAATCAGTTTTCAGATTTCTCAAAATCGCTAATGATTGAGTTTATGAAATCGAACTATTATGATCCGTATATCGCACAATATATACATCCGAAAAAAGCTTATAAAGTAAAACTAAAAGACGCCGATAAAGATTTCATTTTCGACGAAGCAGAATCTGATTTAAACAAGTTTGATAAAATCATTGACGAACTCGAACCAGGAAACTTACGTTTGCCGGTTTTAATTAAAAAATACATCAAGCAAAATGCAAGAGTTGTAGCTTTTAACGTTGATCCGCTTTTTAATAACGCTATTGACGGTTTAATGTACATTAGAATCGCCGATATTCCAGAAAGCACTATGAAACCTGTTATCGAAGAATTTCAGATTGAATTAGAGCGTAAATTGTCTGAGAAGGAAGATTAAGATTATCTTTTGATATAAAAATTAAAAAATCCCATTTGTTTTTAAAAAGCAAATGGGATTTTTTTAATTATTTTTTTTTAAAACTAGAGAATTATTCTTTTCCAATTTCACTCATTTCTTCAAATTCATTCTTTGGATCTTCTCCGTATTGATTAGCACCAGTCATTCCTTCCTGACAAGCTAAATAAAGATTATAAAATGGTATAAACATAAACCATCCGCTTTTATCAACATCGTGCATCCTTCTAACAGTAACAGCAAATCCAGGCAAAAAAACTGCCAAACCATATATCGTCGTTCCTAATATACCTGATTGTGCCGCGCCAAAGGTTAAACCACAAACACAATCTACAATAGACAAAACAATTGTAATAATGGTATTAACTAAAAAAACATCCAGTATTCTTTTCTTCCTGCTCTTCCTTTAAAATTTGCATAGTTCTGCAGAACTACTTTTTTGTACATTTCTAACATAATAAAATCTTTATAATTTCCCTACTCTTATGGATTTTCAGTTACTCCATCACGTATTTAAACAAAGTGCAAGATTACATAATTAAGATTTTACTTACAGAAACTAAAAGTTTTTATTGTATTTGAAAAAGACATTTTTTGACATAAAAAAATCCCATTCAGAACTGAATGGGATTTCTAATATTATATGCTTTTTTCTATTAAAACCAGCCTTTTTTACCAACTTGGTAAGTTTGGTAAAATTCTTCATCTGATTTTGTCAAATAGATAATTCCTTCAATAAATCCGATTATACTTCCAATTCCGCAAGTAACCACACTAATTACAATTTGGATAATTCCTTCTTGGGTATAACCTAAAACAAATTTATGAATCCCTAAAGATCCAAAAAGTATACCCATAAGTCCAGCTAATACTTTTTTATTCTCTTGTCTTGGTTGAGATGGTGTATTCCAGCTTTCTGGTTTTGTAGTTTCCATTTTTATATTATTTAGTTAATTATTAATTCCGATTTCATCAATTTCTTCAATGGTACTTTTAGGATCTGGACCATAATAGTTTTCCCCATGCTCTCCTTCTGTTGCTAACAAAACAAGAAACCAGATAGGGCCAACCAACGGAATGAAAGAAATTAAAACATTCCAACCGCTTTTACCCAAATCATGCATCCTTCTAACTGTTACAGCCAAAGAAGGAATTACAGAAAGTAATATATAAATAAAGAAGATCGCCATGGCTATCTGAAAAGCCAAAGCTCCCCCAATAACTATAGCTAATAAACCTGCAAAAGCAATCAACGCGAAAAAGATTACAGCGGTTGCCAAACGAAAATACCAATATTCACTTCTTCTAGCTCTTCCGCTAAAATTCGAATAGTTCTCGAACATGGCAATTTTATACCATTCAATCATATTTAGGATAATTTGTTTTTGGGCCTACTCTTAGGATTTTCGGTTTTCTCCGAACTTCAAAAAAAGAACCTATTTAGACTCATTCTTTTAAATTCGGAAACAATATTATTAAAAATTAACAAATAAAACTAATCTTGCCAAATAAAATTTACAGGAAAAAACTCGTTATTAAAATCTAAAGCCTGTACGCTATTTTTTGTTGTAAACTGCTTTAATTTTATCAACAATTACCTGCGCCAGACGTTCGTGACTTTCAAAAGTCCAACCCGCAATATGAGGTGTCAGTAATACATTTTTTGACATCATAAGATATTGAAGCGCTTCTGGTGTATTTTTTTCTTGGAATAATGTTTCAAACGAAAGCTTTTCGTATTCCAAAACATCCAAACCAGCACCTAAAACTTTTTTCTCTTTCATTGCTTCAACCAAATCGGCCGTCACTATGTTTTTACCTCGAGAAGTATTTATAATCCAAAACGGCTTTTTAAACGCATTTATAAAGTCCCTATCAACCATTTTATCTGTTTCTGGCGTCCAAGGAAGGTGAAGACTTAAAACGTCTGTTTTTTCACGTAATTCTGCCAATGAAACTTGTCTGGCATTTTCGTCTCCAACATTGTCCAAAATATCATAACATAAAACTTCTGTTTCAAAACCTCTCAGTTTTTTAGCAAAAGCTTTTCCCATATTTCCGTAACCAATAATTCCGACTGTTTTTAAATCGAGTTCATGACCGCGATTGCTTTCCCGATTCCAGTGTCCAGCTTTTACTTCTGCGTCAGCTTGGTTTAGGTTATTGAATAAAGACAAAATCACGCCCAAAGAATGTTCTGCAACAGCATTGCGGTTACCTTCTGGCGCGGCAATAAGATGAATTCCTTTTGAAGAAGCATACTCACAATCAATACTTTCAAGGCCTGCGCCAACTCTCGCAATAAATTGCAACTTTGTTGCAGCATCTAAAAAAGTCTTATCAATCTTGAATCGGCTACGAATTACAATTCCGTTATATTGTTGAATTTTTGCCTCAATTTCTTCTTTTGAAGATTTAAAATCAGCGTGGTTTTCAAAACCCGCTTCTTCCAATTGACTCCAAAGAATTGGATTATTACTATCGATATGAAGAATTTTTATACTCATTATTTTTCAAATTTTATACTAAACAAAAATACGGTTAATTTAATCTAGCGAAGGTGCAAAGACGCAAAGTTTTTTCATGCAGATTTGCTATTGAATAAATAGAATGAAAACTATGGATTTTTTGGACTTGGCAGTTAAACTTTTTTATTGCTCAGATTTTTTTTAACTTTGAAAGAATAAGGATTTCACAATCCACCTAATAAATCTTCAGAAAATCTTCCCATAATGAAACTAACCAAGACTTTTAAAGCCTTTTTTGAAAATGAAAAATCGGGAGGAATTATCTTGCTCGTGGTAACGATTTTATCTCTTTTTCTTGCTAACTCTTCGATTCAAATTCCGTATGTTTCTTTTTGGAAAAAAGAAATTGCAGGACATTCTCTCACACATTGGATAAACGATGGATTGATGACTATTTTCTTCCTTTTGATCGGATTGGAACTGGAACGTGAGATTTATCATGGCGAATTATCCAATATTAAGAATGCTTCATTGCCTATAATGGCTGCTTTTGGCGGAATGCTGGTTCCTGCAGCAATCTTTTTGGTTTTAAATTACGGAACCACTACACAAAACGGCGCCGGTATCCCCATGGCTACTGATATTGCTTTTGCTATTGGAATTTTATCGCTTCTAGGAAATAAAGTTCCTGCTTCTTTAAAAGTATTTTTAACGGCGCTGGCTGTAATTGATGATTTGGGTGCCATTATCGTTATTGCGATTTTTTATACCACTTCGATTTCATTTTTAAACCTCGGAATTGCTCTTGGAATTTGGTGTCTTCTTTTTGTTTTAAACCGAATGAAAATTCACAATCTCATTCCGTATCTTATTGGCGGAGTCATAATGTGGTATTTCATGCTTAATTCTGGAGTTCATGCCACAATAACGGGTGTAATTTTAGCATTTGTTATTCCGTTTGGAGATGGTGGCGAAAAAACGTCTTCGTACAAGTTACAGCATTTTTTACACCAACCGGTTGCTTTTTTCATTTTGCCTTTGTTTGCCATTGCCAATACTGCTATAACAATTACCGAAAACTGGCACGAAGGTCTAAGTCATGTTAATACATACGGAATTATTCTTGGTCTTGTGGTTGGTAAACCGCTTGGAATTTTACTTTTCTCTTCTGTTGGCGTAACTGCAGGTTTATGCACCTTGCCGAAAAATTTAAAATGGGCGCATATTTTAGGTGCAGGAATGCTCGGCGGAATTGGTTTTACAATGTCTATTTTTATCACCGTTCTTGCATTTAAAAATCCTGAAATAATTGTTTTTTCTAAAATAGCGATTCTTATTGCTTCTTTCTTAGCAGGACTTATGGGATTTGTTTATTTGAAATACATTCTTAGTAAAAAATGAAATTCCAATTTTTAACTTTAAGGAGCTACTTGTGAAGATTTCTCGTTCCTCGAAATGATAAAACTAACTTCTTTAATCTCAATAAAAAATTCCAAATCCCAATGATCAAATTGGACTTTGGAATTTAAAAATATTTGGAATTTCTTTAAAAACTATCCTTTGATTTGTTTCAAGGAAGTCTTGATTCCTTTAATCAAAGAAGAACTGAAACCATTATGCTCCATTTCATTTAAACCTACGATTGTACAACCTTGTGGCGTTGTTACACGATCGATTAATTGTTCTGGATGTACTTTTTCTTCTAAAAGCATTTTTGCTGCACCTTTTACCGTTTGAGCTGCAATTGCAAGAGCCGTGTTAGAATCAAATCCAATCTCGATTCCCGCCTGCATAGAAGCACGAATATAACGCAATGCATACGCAGTACCACAAGCACCTAAAACGGTTGCCGCATCCATTAATTTTTCGTCAATTACTGGAGCTGTTCCTAAATCTTGGAATAAGTCAACAATTGGCGAAGCATTTGATGCATATTTTTCAGGAAAAGAAATACAAGTTGCCGATTCTCCAAATTGTGCTGCAATATTTGGCATAATGCGTACAACTGGATATTCGTAGTTTGTTTTGGTTTGAAGCACATCTAAAGACAATCCGCTTACTGCTGAAGCAATTGTTTTATCTTTAATAACCGGTAAAATTTCAGCCAAAACAGTATCTACCTGATATGGTTTTATAGTCAAAATTACAACATCGGCTTCTTGGATGTTGTGTTTATTATCGTTAGAAACAGCAATTCCATATTCAGATAAATATTGAATGCTTGCTATGTTTCTTCTTGTGACAGTAACTTGGTTGTTTTTCGAGAATTTAGCAATTCCCAAGGCAATAGAAACCCCAAGGTTTCCTCCTCCAATAATGTGTACTTTCATTCTGGTTGGCTTTAATTATTCGTAGCTGATAACAGCATTTTTTCCGCCTGTAAATTACGTAGATTTTAGAGATCTTAAATCACTGTAATCTACTAATTTGTGGCAAAAATCTAAAATCCAAGAATTAAGTTTGCTACTCCAAAGTAGAGCATAATTCCGAATACGTCATTAGTCGTTGTGATAAACGGACCAGTCGCAATTGCGGGATCAATTTTATTTTTATTCAAGAAAAGAGGAACCAAAGTTCCTAAAGTCGCCGCAAACAAAATCACGACAATCATTGAAATTGAAATCGCGAATCCCACTAAATACTGCTGATACATGATAGAATGATAGCACAACAAAAGCAAGGAAATGATACTTCCGGAAATCATCGAAACTGTAATTTCTTTAGTAAAGTAAGCACGGCTGAAATCTTTCAGTGTTCCGTTTGCCAAACCTTGCACCACGATTGCCGAAGCCTGAACTCCGATATTTCCTGCTGTTGCAGAAAGTAAAGGCACAAAAATGATTAGTGTAGAATATTTTTGGAAAGTAGCTTCATTGCCTTTTAAAACAAAAGACGCTACAATTTCGATCACCATTCCAATTAAAAGCCAAGGTAAACGTGCTTTTGTCAATTCGTAAACGCTGTCATTCGATTCAACGTCTTGTGTAATACCGGCGGCCAACTGGTAATCTTTGTCGGCTTCTTCCTTGATTACGTCTACGATATCGTCAATGGTAATTCTTCCAACCAAACGACCTAATTCATCAACTACTGGAATCGCCTCTAAGTCATATTTCTGCATGATACGAGCGACTTCAACGTCTTCTGTATCAACATTTACAAAATTTAATTTTCGGATATAGACTTCACCAATCTGAGTTTTGGTAGAAGAAGTCAATAAATCTTTCAGTGATAATCTTCCTTTTAATCGGTTTTCATCATCCACTACGTAAATAGAATGCACTCTAGATACATTTTCAGCCTGAATTCTCATTTCTTTAACGCAGGTCAAAACGTTCCAATTTTCATTCACTTTTACAAGCTCCTTACCCATCAAACCACCTGCAGTATTTTCGTCGTAACGCAAAAGATCAACAATGTCTTTAGCATGTTCAACGTCTAATATTTCAGAGATTACTTCCGCTTTGATTTCCTGCGAAAGCTCTGCGATAATATCGGCAGCATCATTGGTTTCAAGCTCGTCAAGCTCTTCAGCAATTTCCTTTGGTGAAAGTCGGCTTAAGATATTTTCACGCAAATCCTCTTCTAATTCCAGAAGAATCTCGGCTGTTTTATCACTATCTAAAACCTTAAAGATATAGGTTGCCTCGTCGAAATCTAATTCGTCTAAAATTTCGGCAATATCAGCGTGGTGCAAATCATTAAGTAAAACTTCTAATTCACTGTCGTTTTTCTTATTAATCAGCTCCTCTAGCTGGTGTATAAATTCTTTACTAACTTTGAACTCCATCGGTTTCTATTTTTAGAGTTAGTTCAATAAATTCATCGACGCTAAGCTGCTCCGGACGTTTATCAAAGATAGTGTCTTCTCGCAAATTGTCTGATAAATTTAATGTTTTCAAACTGTTACGTAATGTTTTTCGTCTCTGCTGAAAAGCGGTTTTTACCACTGTAAAAAACAACTTTTCGCTGCAAGGAAGACTGTAATCTTCCTTTCGGGTCATTCTCATCACACCCGATTTCACCTTGGGCGGAGGAATAAAAACGTTTTCATCAACCGTAAACAGATACTCTGTAGTATAGAAAGCTTGGGCTAAAACGGATAATATTCCGTAGGTTTTCGAGCCTTTCTTTTCGCAGATGCGCTCGGCTACTTCTTTCTGGAACATTCCTGAAAATTCAGGAATCTGATGTTTAAGATCTAATGTCCTAAAAACAATCTGAGAAGAAATATTGTACGGAAAGTTTCCAATTATGGCAAACTGTTTGTCTTGGTAAACTTCATTTATATTGTACTTCAGGAAATCCTGAGAAATAATTTTGTCTTTTAATTTTGGATAATGTGCATCCAAATACGCTACAGATTCGGTATCGATTTCTATAACATGTGTAGTAATTGGCTTTTCAAGCAAATACTTAGTAAGCACACCCATTCCTGGTCCTATTTCTAAAACCTCATCGTACCCTTTCAGACTTAAAGTGTCTGCAATAGCTTTTGCTACGCTTTCGTCTTTAAGAAAGTGCTGTCCTAAATGTTTTTTGGCTTTTACTTTTTCCATTTCATTTCTTGTTTGCCACGAGGCTGCAAAAGTATTCTTTTTTTGCCACAATCCCGATAGCTATCAGGACAAAGACACAAAGATTTAATTTCTTTTGACTGAATACTAATTACTGAGAGCTGAACACTAAATATTAATGCTCAGATATAACTTCCAATTCTGTTCTAAAAGAAAGCATTTTATCAGCAAATAACCCCAAAGCTTCTCTGTGAAATTCTGGTTCGTCTTCGATATAAAACTTATCTAAAGTTTCTTTGCTATCTGTTACATATTGAACAGAATACGTAATTCCGCCCATTTCTTCTTCAACCAAAACTTTTACAATTCTTGCCGAAGAAAATTTATTAGTAGCCAGAATTTCTGGTATATGTTTTTCCTGCATCCATTTTAACCATTGGTCATGAACGCTTTCGTGTATGTTTGTGGTAACGTTGTAAATAATCATTTTTTTCTAAGGTTCTGAGATGCTAAGGTTCTGAGTTTTTTCTCTAAACTTAAAATAATCTCATTATTAATTCTTTTCAGTTTGGAATTTGGAATTTAAAATATTGGAATTTACAAATTCTTATCCCCTCTTAACTCGCGGTATTTTTTTCTGGCATCGACAAAATAAATACTGTCTTGATGGTTAAAAATTACCTTTTCATATAAAGGCTTTGCCTTTTCTGTATCTTTTAATTCGTCGTTATAAATTTCAGCTGAGAAAAATAGCGCTTCATCAACATAAATTCCGTCGCTGTGATTGTCTATAATCTGCTGGTATTGACTTAAAGCCGAAGCAAAATCTTTCTGGCTTTCGTAAACTTTTCCTAAACGCAATAATGTTACGGCTTCAATTTCTTGACCTTTATAGGTTTTTAAAATGTTCTGAAACTGTGCAATCGCTTCTTGTTTTTTATTCTGATAAATTAAAAAATCTCCTTTTGCAAATTGTTTCAATGCTACTTGAGTCGAATCTGCAGCGGTATTATCATTAATTAAAAGAAAATATTCTAAAGCGTCGTTGGCAATTAACTGCGTATTGGCTGCTTTTAATTCTTTAAATTGTTTATTCGCCCATTCAAAATCGCCTTTATAATAACTTGTTTTGGCTGCTTTCAAACTGGCTTCGTGCGCCATTACATCATTCTTTAAATCCAATTGAATCTGCGAGTAATAAATAAGTGCCTGATTGTACTTTTCTTCCAAAAGCAGAATATCTGCCAGCTCCATTTTGGCATCTGCTTTTTGATATTCGTTTAAATTTAATTCTAAAGCTTTTTTAACAACTGCCTTTCCTTCTTCTGTCTTTTTCAAATTAAAAGCCAGAAAATGGGCTTGAATGATTTGCAAAGATAAGGTAAAAGGACTGATTTCATAAGTTGCCAATAATTGTTGCAATTCTTGATTGATGGCCGGATAATCTTTTTCCTGTGCCTTATCGATCTTGATCTGCATTAAATAGGCATTACACTGAATCAGTAAATCACGATCTTTAGTGTTTTGGAGAATAAAATTCAAAATTTCCTCAGCCGTATCAGTGTCTCCTTCATTCATTGCAAACTGACTCAAATTGACGATACTCATCAACGATTCTGGCTCGCGTTTATAAATGGCTTTTTCCTGAATAAAGGCTTTTCCAAATTCTTTTTGCTGTACATAAAACCAGCTCAAATAATGATTCCAAAAAACGTCCTGATCTTTCTGGGTTTTCAAGATTAAGGCTTTTCGCATTGCATCTTTAAAAGCCGTATTATCGGTTTCACCATTCATGAATCGCGAAAGTTGTGTCTGAATCAAATTGGTGTTTTGCGGATTTGTATAGGATTCTGTCAATAGCAAATCTATCATCAAATCGGTTTTGCCTAACTGCCCGTACAACATTCCGATTTGAAAATTGAAATTGAAGTTGGGCTGAATCTGCATTGCAGTCTGATACGCTTTTAAAGCATATTCTAATAATACCTTTTTTTCAAACGAACTCGCAACTCCATAAACATCGTTTGGATTGACCTTTATTTTTTCGATCGCCTGTTCGTAGTAATTTTTAGCTTTCGAATCGTTTTTCTGCAACTGGAAATTATATCCTAATTCAACCAAAAACACTCCTTGTTTGTAACGATTGTAACGCTCTTGGATTGCTTTTTCTGCATTGGCAAACTGCTGCAATTGCTGATAACAATCTACAGTTCGTAAAAAATACTGCGTATTGGATGGCGCATTTCTTAATAGCTCTTCATAGCTGATCTTAGCTTTATCAAAATCACCTTTGTCATAGTAATACTGAGCCAGCTGCTCGTTTTGTCCAAATGCAAAACCAGAACATAATAAAACGATTCCAATCAATATGTTTTTCATATTGCAGTTTTTTTTAGTTTTCAGTCTTTATAAGTTTTCAGTTGCCGTCACAGTTTTTAGTCATACTTCAACTGAACTTTTTTAGTTTTTAATTACTGTAAACTTTCAATGTACAGCCGAGACTTTTTTAGTTTTCCAAAAAATCAATCCTAAACCAATTAAAATAAACGGGATACTTAAAATCTGCCCCATATTAATTAGCATATTATTCTCAAAAGCTTCTTGATTTTCCTTGAAAAATTCAATTATAAAACGAGCTGTAAATAATAAAGTTAAGAAAGTTCCAAAGATTAATCCTTGTGCATTTCTAATTTTTTCTGATTTGTACATATAAAACAGAATTCCAAAAATCAACAAATAAGCAAAAGCTTCATATAATTGTGTTGGATGTCGAGGAATCAAATCATCTTTCTGGAAAACTACGCCCCAATTTCCGTTGGTCGGTTTTCCGTAGATTTCAGAATTCATAAAATTTCCCATTCTGATAAAAGTCCCCGTTACAGGAACAGCAACCGCCATTTTATCTAAAAGCCCTAAAAACTGAACTTTAAATTTTCGGCAGTACAAAATCATTGCCGTTATAACTCCAATTGATCCTCCGTGGCTTGCCAAACCTTGGTAACCCACAAATTGATAAACTCCTTTTATTTTCTGAATCGGTAAAAGAATTTCTATCGGATGTTTGAAGAAATACTCTGGTTCGTAAAAGAAACAATGTCCAAGTCTAGCACCTAAAACGGTTCCGACAATTACATAAATCAATAAAGTATCGAGATTATCTAGCGAAAGATTTTCTTTCTTATAAATATTTCTAACAATGTAAAAACCTAAAAGAATTCCGCAGGCAAAAAGAGCTCCGTAATATTTTAAAGGAAAACTATCTGTAATCCAGAAAATAACAGGATCTACGTTCCAGTTTAAAATTCCATTCATCATGCTCCGTTTTTTAATTTCTATAAATTAAGAAAACCTAACAGGTTTTAAAACCTGTTAGGTTTGTATCTTAAAAACTATCTTTTTTTTAGTTTATAATATCAAATCCGCAGTAAGGGCGTAAAACTTCTGGAATTACGATTCCTTCTGGAGTTTGGTAATTTTCAATAATTCCGGCCAAAACTCTAGGAAGCGCCAATGAACTTCCGTTAAGTGTATGCGCCAGTTGATTCTTTCCATCTTTGTCTTTAAAACGTAGTTTCAAACGATTTGCCTGGAAAGTTTCGAAGTTAGAAACAGAACTGATTTCTAACCAACGGTCTTGTGCTGTAGAAAACACTTCAAAATCGTAAGTCAAAGCAGATGTGAATCCCATATCGCCACCGCAAAGGCGTAAAACTCTGTAAGGTAATTTTAATTCTTTTAAAATATCTTTTACATGTTCTACCATACCATCAAGCGCCGCATAAGAATTGTCTGGATGCTCTACACGAACAATTTCTACTTTATCAAATTGGTGCAAACGGTTTAATCCACGAACGTGTGCTCCATAAGAACCTGCCTCACGACGGAAACATGGCGTATATGCTGTATGTAAAACAGGCAAATCACTTTCGTTCAAAATGACATCGCGGAACAAATTCGTAACCGGAACCTCTGCAGTTGGAATCAAATACAAATCGTCAATGGTAGAGTGATACATCTGCCCTTCTTTATCTGGCAATTGTCCCGTTCCAAAACCAGAAGCTTCATTTACCAAATGCGGCACCTGAACTTCATTATATCCTGCAGCTGTATTTTTATCTAAAAAGTAGTTGATTAAAGCACGCTGTAAACGAGCTCCTTTTCCTTTATAAACAGGAAATCCTGCTCCGGTGATTTTTACACCCAATTCAAAATCGATAATATCGTATTTCTTTACCAATTCCCAGTGCGGCTGTGCTCCTTCGTGTAAAACAGGAATGTCTCCTTCTTGAAAAACATTCAAATTGTCGTCTGGTGTTTTTCCTTCAGGAACGATATCTGCCGGAAGATTTGGTAATGTGTATAATTTGTTGGTTAACTCAACAGCCAAAGCTTCTGCTTTTTCGCTCAGTTCTTTACTTTTTTCTTTTAGTGAAACCGTTTTTTCTTTTAAGATTGCTGCTTTCGCTTTCTCTCCAGCTTTCATCAATTCACCAATATCTTTGGACAATTTATTAGATTCTGATAAAGTATTGTCTAATTCCACCTGTGCAGCACGACGATTTTCGTCTAATTGAACCACCTCTTCAACAACGCTTTTAGCATCGATATTTCGTTTTGCTAAAGCTTTGATTACTTTCTCTTGATTTTCTCTAATAAATGCAATTTGTAACATAGCTTGATTTTTATAACTATTGTATTTTTTATAACGGAAGCAAATTTAAGGAAATGTTTGTTAACAATAGGTCAAAGTTTTGCAGTAAAACCGAAATCTCCTATAAACATCAAAAGCACTATAAAAGTGCCCTTGATGTTATTTCGCTTTTTTCGAATTTTACTCCAGAAAACGATGCCTGTCGTCTCTATGAAAAGCATATTCTCTTCCGTTATACTTGATTTTTTCTAATTCTTTTTTAATTTTCAGGTCACTTTTTTCTTCAATACCGTTTTCAGAATCACTTTCGACCGCTTCCTCATAAGAAAAGTTTTTGGTTATGATCAAATCAAAATAACCATTCGTTTTATGATCTGAAAAGCTCATGCCGGTTTCTAAAGTTTCTACTTGAAAAGTACCGCTTCCGTTAGAATCGCCATTCGTTAATCGAATAGGATATTCGTATAAAACCTTTTTTATCTCCTTGTCAGCCAAAGTAACCAATGTAAATTTCTTCTCCGAATACAAAACAATCCTACTGCTTGCACTTGCTTCTGTATAAAAGGCAACTGCTGGAGTATTTTCGTTTAAAAAAAACAGATCTTTCAAAATATGCGATTTTGAAAACTGAATGGCTTCATTATCGTAATAACCTAGATTTTCATCGAATTCTTCGGCAATTATGCTTCCGTCTTCACGATTCACGAATAAGTATTTGCGTTGAAAATAATTTCCCATTTCATCGTCATCTTGAGACTTCAATACTTTTTTATCGTGCGCAACAGTTGTCAGGACAAAAAAAGTGGTTTGATTATCGTAATTGATGGAACTTGATTCGGCAATTTTAATATCTGAATATTTGATTTTTAAGTTTGATGCCACTATTGAGAGCAGCTTTAGATTCATTTCTTTAGAATCTTCGATCTCATCCAGATTTTTAAAAATGAGTTTTTTGATTGGTTTTTTATTAAGACCAAGATGTGCTTGTGTTTCCGAAAGCAGTTCCTGATACTGAACTTCGGCAGCATTTGGGACCTTTTCATTTTTCCCGCAAGAAAACAAAAACATCAAAACGCTGCTTAAAAGAATCGTTTTTTTCATAGGTTTAGATTTGTTAGAAATTTTAGGGCATTCCAAATATATAATTTTCTTACAAACCACCGCAAAAAAAATAAAACTTAATCTCTCTTAATTTCGTGACCTACAAACTCTTCCAGTGTTGCAAACATTTCTTCTACCGAAAGCACTTCTGTATCGGGATGCGATTTTAAGAATGCAGCATTCAATTCGGTCAAATTTTCATCCAATTCAAAATAAGCATTGTTGTTTAGCAAATCTTTGAAAGCGTTTGGAGTATCGTATTTCTCTTTTAGAAATTTCCCCAATTTGATATTACTCTGCAAACGCAACTTACGGCATTGTTCTTTAAATAATTCCAAATGCTTTTCTGCGCCAATTAAAGCTAAACCTTCTTCGATTAATTCGTTCAATTCTTTGTTCCAACCCGAATCATGCACGAACTTCGAAAAATTTCCCTCGGCATATTTTGAAGCGTAAAAATCTAAATAATAACTCATTAAAGCATCTTCGTGAATTAAATCGTCGTCTATTTTTTCTTCGCGCATTAAATTGATTACTGAAATATTCGAATTGACAACGTCTTGCGGATTTTCACTATTCGCTGCAGTTTCTGAAATTATGATTTTACCGAATTCCATTTGAATTTTTATTTAAAAGATTGTGATGCAAAGTTGAGAGAAATAATAATATAAATTACATTTTTTTTGCACGTTTCCTTGCTTATCGAGCTTTAACTTCGTTCTCACTAAATAGAAAAACTGTATTTTAGCACAATCTGAAACTCCTTCTAAATTAAAATTTCCAAAAAACTCAACTCAAAAAATGTATCGTTTAAACAAACAACAGATTTATAATGAAAAAGAAAATGCAGCACCTTTTCAGTTCTTTTGGAAATAGCGACCAGACTAACTTTAAAAAAATATTTACTTATCTAGAAACGGTTGGAAAAACACTTCCACATTCTAAAATTTGTTTTGATCTTTTAGAAAAATTAAACTATCAAACTACAGATTTAGAATCAGATTCTTTAATAACAGCATTACATAAAATACAATTTACTTCTAACACCAATAATAATTTTTACTACTATTTTCCTTTAGTCAGTCACATTTTACATTACAAACCACAGTACGAAAAAGAAATTTTAAAATATTTAATCGGACCTAATTTTGCAAACGGCACTTCAGATGTAGAAGAAATGATAGATATGATTCATAGAGCTATGAAGTACAAACTAAATGAGAATCAATACTACTTAAGCAAAGAAAGTCAAGATTGGATTACCAACGAATTACCAAAACTAGAAAAAGAAGTACAACGTGAAATAGACATTTGCTGGAAAGAACTTGACGATTAAGATTATGAAAACAAATTATACTTTAGAAAAAGAGTTTCTAAAAAAGGTTGAAATCGATGATGAAACAAACAAAAGGGAAATCTCAACCGACGATCAAATTAAAGACCTTCTTTCTGAGTATCCAAAACTGCCAAGAGACTATATTAGTTACTTAAAAGAAATTGGTTCAGGTAGTTTTAGGCAATGTCAATTTAATGTCGCTAGTTCATTATTTGATTTAGAAGATTTAGGCTTAGAGGATCATCATGAATTGAAATCCAATATCTGGTTTTTTGGAGATAATTTTGCAGACGATTTTGCAGGTTTTGACTTTGATCAAAATAACGGAAAAATAGTTGAATTTTGGCATGAAAGCGGAGAACTTTATTACACAAATAAGTCTTTTCAAACTTACATAAGAGAACAAATGCTAATGGATGAGAATAATATTAAATAACAAAAAACCTTTTGCATCACATTTATTTGTTATTGAGCACAATCTTTAATTAAAATTAGCGTTATCTTTATCTAATAAAAGATGCAGATAAAACTAAACACCTTTCACGCAACTATTTGAACACAAATGCATCTGTTTATATAGAAGACTTTATGCAAAAGTCTTTGCAACCAAAACCAAAACCATGAAAAGGATTGTCCTAATACTTAGCATATTGCTAGCTTTAACGAGTTGCGAGAATGATGATTTACCAAATTCTGATGTGCAATATTCGTTAATTGCTAAAGGAGATTCTTTTCCAAATGATGAAAGTCTTGCACCAATACATTTGATTATTAAAGACCAAAAAGCTTGGGATAAATTAATTGCAGAAATGAATGTTTCTACCAATTTATCTAAAGATTTTAAAGAAATTAATATTGATTTTAGCAAATATCAAGTTATTGCTGTTATAGATAAAACTCAAAACACAGAAGGTCATTCTATCGATATTGTTGAAATTACCGAAAATCGAAATACTATAATTGTAAAAGTAGAGAGACTAAAAAGCGGCAATAGTACTTTAAAACTATCAAGACCTTACGACATTATCAAAACAGATAAGACAGACAAAAAAGTTATTTTTGAGCAATAATCTTTAATCTTCACAACTTTTAAAGTTTTTTAAGAACACTCGAAAGCTTTTTAAAGGTCATAAAAACACAACATTATTTTGAAGGTTTTAAAATTAACTGAATTAATTCAAAATGAAATCGTTGGCTAGTATTTTTAACTTTTCTTCTTTTATTTTCTGATTTCGAAAGCAAATTTTTAATCAAAAAGTAATGCTAAAATAGCCACGAAAAACAAAACGTGTCTATGAAATACAAGAATAAAACGTAATTTTATTCCATTAAGAATCAGTTTAGATTCAAAATAGGAAAATATGAGCGGAAGAAAAGCATTAGAATATTACGTTTTAGACGTATTCTCCAACGAAAGCTACAAAGGAAATCCACTTTCAGTTGTTTTTACAGATGGAAATTTAAAATTAGAAACTTATCAGGATATTTCTAAAGAATTTGGCTATTCTGAAACTTCTTTTGTTTATTATTCTACAAGAGAAAAAGCACTTGTAGTCCGTTCGTTTACTCCAACCGGAATAGAAATCGACGGTGCAGGCCATAATTTATTAGGCGCAGTCTGTGGCGCCCTACTAAAAGGAATTCCCATTTTTGAGGAGCAAAATGAAAGCGAACCGTTTGTAATTATGAACCATTCGGCAATTCCAGTATCAGTAAGTTTCGATTTGGATAATTTTTCACCAGTTGTTCAAATGCATCAAAAATCGGCAGTTATAAAAAGCGAAATTCCAACTTATAGAATTGCGGTGGCGCTGGGTTTAAAGATTGAAGATTTGGATGTAAACTCTTTTGTTCCAACAATAGTCAAAACAGAAGTTGCGCATACAATGGTTCCTATAAAAAACAGCCAGATATTGAACAGCTTTGTTCCAGACAACCAGCTTTTAATTCAAATCTCAAAAGAATATAATTTTGAAGGTTTTTATTGTTTCGCTCCAGCAGATGAAGGTCAGGATCATATAGTCGAAACAAGGTTTTTTAATCCTATCATCGGAATAAATGAAGATCCAGCAACGGGAACAGCTGCGGGTCCTTTAATTGGTTTTTTAACGCAAAAGAAATTTACTAAACCCGATAAAGAGTATAAAATTCTTCAAGGTGTCAAATTAAAGCAGCCATCAATGATTGAAGTTATGAATCGTGACGAAGATATTCTGGTTGGTGGTTCTTCAATTATTACTATGAAAGGCGAACTTTATATATAAAAAAACCGCATCTGGCAGAATGCGGTTTAAATATTTAAAACTAGCTAACTCTTCTTAGTTTGTTTTCATTGGCGGTAAATCGAATGCGATAGAATCGTGTTCGAAATTATTACGGTGTGCTCCATCGCAAAATGGTTTGTTTGCAGAATGTCCGCAACGGCAAAGTCCAAGTGCAGATCTTCCTTGTAAACCGTAAAGTGTTCCTTCTGGATCCATGATTTCAAAATCTCCTTCGATTTTTATTGATCCGTTTTTATTGATGATTAATTTTGTCTTGCTCATAAACTTGTTTTTTTCGAGTGCAAAGATTGCGAAATATATCTTTATTTATAAGCGGCAAACGTAGTTTAAACTGGTTCTATTTTAATTGGTTTTACCACAGAGATGCGCAGAAGTTTTCACAGAGATTCACAAAGTTTTTTATTGTTAGGGCGAAATAATCTCGCAAAGGCACAGAGACGCAAAGATTTTATTCTTTTGTCAGGCTGAGCGATCCCGAGACTTGGGAGAAGTGCTGCAAAGTTTTTTTGAATTACGTCCAGCTTTAGCTGGATGTAATTATAATATAAAAACCGTTAAATTGGCTTTAGCCCAAAATAAGCATTTGACTAAAGCCATATAAATCAAGATTACATTACAACCTCCAGCTTTACCTGGAGGCAATTAATATTTAAAATTTAAATCTTTTATAATTCTTTTAATCTGTGGCATAAAAAACACTTAGCGACTCTGCCCTTTGCGAGATTAATTCAATTTACTTTAAAAAAACTTAGCGATTCTTTGTGTTTTTCTTCGCGATTCTCTGTGTAATATTAAAATCTCAATTCTATTGCTTATTTTTGCACTCAATAAAATTGAGTTATGACACAGAATCCAAAGAGATATACGATCACGGCGGCATTACCTTACACCAATGGACCTATTCATATTGGGCATTTGGCGGGGGTTTACGTGCCTGCAGATATATATTCGAGATACTTAAGATTGCAAGGAAAAGATGTAGCATTTATCTGCGGAAGCGATGAACACGGCGTTGCAATTTCAATGAAAGCCAAAAAAGAAGGAATTACACCACAGGAAGTTATTGATAAATATGATGGAATTATCCGCAAATCGTTTGCAGATTTCGGCATTTCATTCAACAATTATTCTAGAACTTCGGCGAAAATTCATCATGATACGGCTCAGGAATTTTTTAGAAAACTGTATGATAATGGCGATTTTATTGAAGAAGTAACAGAGCAATTGTACGATGCAAAAGCAGATCAGTTTTTAGCTGACCGTTTTGTGGTTGGAACTTGCCCAAGATGCGGCAATGAAGGAGCTTACGGTGATCAATGTGAAAATTGCGGATCTACTTTGAATGCGACTGATTTAATCAATCCGAAATCGACAATTACTGGAGAAACTCCAATTCTTAAAGAAACAAAACACTGGTTTTTACCTTTAGACCGTTATTCTGATTTCTTAACCAAATGGATTTTGGAAGGTCATAAAAACGACTGGAAACCGAACGTTTACGGACAAGTAAAATCTTGGATCGACGGCGGATTGGAACCTCGTGCCGTAACGCGTGACTTAGATTGGGGAATTGATGTTCCAGTTGAAGGTGCCGAAGGAAAAAAATTATATGTTTGGTTTGATGCGCCAATCGGATATATTTCGTCTACGAAAGAATGGGCAGCGCGCGAAGGAAAAGACTGGGAACCGTATTGGAAAGATGAAGATACCAAATTGGTTCACTTTATCGGGAAAGACAATATTGTTTTTCACTGTATCATTTTCCCGGCAATGCTAAAAGCTGAAGGAAGTTATATTTTACCAGACAATGTTCCCGCAAACGAGTTTTTGAATTTGGAAGGAAACAAACTTTCGACTTCTAAAAACTGGGCGGTTTGGTTACATGAATATTTAGAAGAATTTCCAGATAAGCAGGATGTTTTACGTTATGCCTTAACATCAAACGCGCCTGAAACAAAAGATAATGATTTTACTTGGAAAGATTTCCAGGCTAGAAACAACAACGAATTAGTGGCTATTTTCGGAAACTTCATTAATCGTGTTGTGGTTTTAACCAACAAATATTATGAAGGTGTGATTCCAACGCCAAACGAATTCACTGATGTTGACGAAGCAACTTTAAACGAATTAAAAGCGTATCCAGCTGTGATTTCAAGTTCAGTGGAGCGTTACAGATTCCGTGAAGCTTTAGGCGAATTGATGAATGTTGCTCGTTTAGGAAATAAATATTTGGCAGACGAAGAGCCTTGGAAAGTAATGAAAGACAATCCAGAGCGTGTAAAAACACAAATGTATGTGGCGTTGCAAATTGCTGCTGCTTTAAGCGTTTTAGCTGAGCCGTTTTTACCTTTTACAGCTTCTAAGCTTTCTAAAATCTTGAATTTAGGTGAACTTAAAGAACATTTTGCAGGATTTAGCAAGTTTTTGAAAGAGAAAGATCGCGATGCAAAAGATATTTTTATTGAGAAAACTCTAGGTTGGAATGACATTTCTGAGAATTCAGATTTAATTCCGGCAGGACATAAAATTGGTGAAGCAGAATTGCTTTTCGCTAAAATTGAAGACGAAGAAATACAAAAACAAGTAGATAAATTGGAAGCGACAAAAACCGCAAATATTGCTGAAAACAAACAAGTAGAGCCACAAAAAGATTTAATTCAGTTTGAGGATTTTGCGAAAATGGATATTCGTATTGGAACTATTTTGGAAGCTGAAAAAATGCCAAAAGCAAACAAACTTTTAGTATTAAAAGTTGATACTGGAATTGACGTTCGTACAATTGTTTCAGGAATTGCAGAGAGTTTTTCTCCAGAAGAAATTATCGGAAAACGTGTTTCTGTATTAGCCAATTTAGCTCCAAGAGCTTTACGCGGCGTTGAAAGTCAAGGAATGATCTTGATGACAACAAATGCTGAAGGAAAATTGGTTTTTGTAAATCCAGATGCTGATGCGCCAAATGGTGCTACGGTAAACTAAAGTTAGAAACAATATTTTATAAACTAAGCGTGAAATTATTATATGATTTCACGCTTTTTTGTTTTATAAACAGCTTTAAGCACATTTTTCTTTAAAATTAGTTTTCTTACAAAAAAAATTAGATATTAGCGCCAATTGTTATTCGAAAAATTGAATATTATGGAACTATTAGAAAGTTTACCTACATTGCTTAAATCTTTTTGGTACATCGCGATTCCAACAAGTTTGATTTTTCTTATTCAAACCATTATTACCTTTTCGGGTCTTGATGTTGCAGATGGTTTCGATACCGATTTTGATGCCGATGTTCATGATGGCGGAGATTTTCAGCTTTTCTCATTACGAAACCTTATTAATTTTCTTTTAGGTTTTAGTTGGACTGGAATTTCTTTTTATGCTACTCTTGGTGAAAAGCCTTTCTTTCTTATTGTAACTTCATTTGTTGTTGGAGTTTTGTTTGTGCTTTTGTTTTTCTTCGTGATCAAACAAGTGCAAAAACTAGCTGAAGACAATTCTTTTAAAATAACCAATACGCTAAATAAAACTGCCGAAGTATATCTGACTATTCCCGAAAAGAAAAGCGGAAAAGGCAAAATTATGATTAGCGTAAACGGTGCCTTTCATGAACTGGAAGCCATGACAGAAAATGACAGAATTCCGTCAGGAAGTTCTGTAAAAGTTGTCAAAATAGAAAACAACAACCTCTTAATCGTAGAAACCATATAATACACATACCATGTTAATGAACCCAATTATTTTGATTGCAGTTGCGGCAATCGTTCTATTCGTAACCATTTCAGCATTAATCTCGAGGTACAAACGCTGTCCTTCAGATAAAATTTTAGTAATATACGGACGCACTGGCGGCACTTCTGCACGATGTGTGCATGGCGGAGGCGCTTTTATCTGGCCAGTTATTCAGGATTATTCTTTTCTGGATTTAAAACCACTTTCTATCGAAGCCAATTTGACAAATGCCTTAAGCCGTCAGAACATTAGAGTGGATGTCCCTTGCCGATTCACCATTGCAATTTCTACAGAATCGGACAGTATGAACACTGCTGCTGAAAGATTATTAGGTTTATCATCAGAACAAGTTCAAGAGCTTGCAAAAGATATTTTGTTTGGTCAATTGCGTTTGGTTATTGCAACAATGACTATTGAAGAAATCAACTCAGACCGTGATAAATTCTTGGACAATATTTCTAAAAATGTTGACAGCGAATTAAAGAAAATTGGTCTTAAACTGATAAACGTTAACGTTACCGATATTCGTGACGAATCTGGTTATATCGAAGCTTTAGGAAAAGAAGCGGCTGCAAAAGCGATCAACGAAGCTAAAATCAGCGTGGCTGAGCAGGAAAAAATAGGAGAAACTGGTAAAGCTCTTGCTGACAGAGAAAAAGACACTCAAATTGCTGAAACACACAGAGACCGAGATGTAAAAATAGCCATTACACAAAAAGACCGTGAAATTAGTATTGCAACAGCTGCTAAAGACGAAACGATTGGAAAGGCAGAAGCAGAAAGAGATACAAGGGTAAAAACATCTGAAGCAAACGCAATCGCAATTCAGGGAGAAAACGAAGCGAAGATTGCCATCGCAAATTCTGAAGCTATTCGTAGAGAAAAAGAAGCAGAATCGTTGCGTATTGCAATTGCTGCAGAAAAAGTACAACAGGCAAAAGCACTGGAAGAATCATATCTTGCAGAACAAAAAGCCGAATTGGCACGTTCTGAAAGAGAGCGCTCTACACAAATTGCCAACATTGTAGTTCCTGCTGAAATTGCTAAACAAAGAGCCATCATTGAAGCGCAAGCTGCTGCCGAAACCATCAGAGAAAATGCAAAAGGAGAAGCGGATGCAATCTTCGCTAAAATGGAAGCAGAAGCAAAAGGTTTATTTGAAATCTTAACCAAACAAGCAGAAGGTTACAAAGATGTTGTGGCTGCCGCTGGCGGAGATCCAAGCAAGGCATTCCAGCTTTTATTATTGGAGAAACTTCCTGAATTGGTTAAAACTCAGGTGGAAGCGGTTAAAAACATCAAAATTGACAAAATCACGGTTTGGGATTCTGGAAACGGTCAAGGCGAAAACGGTTCAACAGCCAATTTTGTTTCTGGAATGATGAAGACAGTTCCGCCATTAAATGATTTATTCAATATGGCAGGTTTAAATCTACCAACTTATTTAAAAGGTGAAGATGCTCCTGAAGTTCCTCCAACTATTCAAGTAGAAGAAACAAAAGAGTAAAAAACTTCTTTCTAAAACAAAAAAGCGCGAACCAATTAACATTTTTAATTGATTCGCGCTTTTTGCTTTCAAAATAGTCGCTTTCTGAATTATCTTTGAAAAATAATACATGATTAAAATTCATTAAATGAAACTCACCAAACCAAGATTAGCGTTAATCTGCGGTATACTCTGCATATCTATTTTCCCGATATTGGTAAAATTACGTTTAACACCAGGATTGATTTCGGCTTTTTACCGAATGTTTTTTGCTGTGATTCTCCTTTTGCCTTATGTTATTTTTAGCGGAAACTTTAAACTCCCAAAACTAAAATTTGCTCTTTTGGCAGTACTTTGCGGCGTTTTATTCTCATCTGATGTAGCAGTTTGGAATATCGCCATTCAGGAATCAAGCGCGACTCAGGCTTCTTTGCTGACCAATTTATCTCCAGTTTGGGTTGGTGTTGGTTCTTTCTTTTTTCTGAAAGCAAAACCTGCCACAAATTTCTGGATCGGAACATTAGTCGCTCTATTCGGAATGATAACTTTAGTTGGTTTTGAGTTTTTTATCGATTTGAACTTTGATAAAGCATTTCTTTTTGCCGTTTTATCTGGAATTCTATATTCTATTTATCTTTTGGTCAGCAAAAATGTACTTTCAGAAGTTGATGTTCTTTCTTTTATGACGATTAGTTTGATGGCTTCGAGTACTTATTTAGGAATTTTATGTTATTCATTAAACGAACCTTTCACAGGATTTACAAATATGGGCTGGCTTGTTTTGGTGCTTCAAGCCGTAATTTGTCAATTATGTGCTTGGCTTTCGATTAGTTATGCCACACAACACATGCGCGCGACGAGAGTTTCGTTAAGTTTATTGAGTCAAGCTGTAATTACATCGATTTTAGCTTGGTTGTTTTTGGAAGAACAAATAACTTTACAAATGGTTTTCGGCGGAATCGTTTTACTTTTTGGAATCCGAATTACTTTTTACGATAAAACTATTTCTTTGAAAAGAATATTTTCTAAAAATCAAATATAAATAATGAGATACAATTACTTAGAAGGTTTGAGAGGATATATGGCACTATGGGTATTTTTTTACCATGCTTCTTGTTTTCTTCCTCAAGCAAAAATACAAAATAAATTTGTAAGCTTTTTTTTCGATGGTTCTCTTCCTGTCATTACTTTTATTATTCTTAGTGGTTTTGTAACGCATTTACTACTTCAAAAAAATGAAAATTATTTTTTTTATTTAAAAAGAAGAGCTCTAAGGCTGTTTCCGATTTATTTAGTTTGTTTGCTTATTTCACTATTATTAATAAAATTTTCTCTACATACGCTAGAACAAATGCCTTTTGAAGGTTATAAAATATATGGACGAATCAAACTAATTGAAACCTATTATAATTCTAATAAAACATTAAATATACTTAGTCACTTAACTTTATCGCACGGCATATTTCCTGAAAGTAGATTTCCTTTTACTTATACAATAATGGGACAATCATGGAGTTTAACCTTAGAATGGCAGTTTTATATTCTAATTCCTTTTTTATATTATTTTCTAAATAAAAAAAAACTCATCCAAAATGGTCTAATAATAATGCTGTTCATTCTTATAATATTGTTTTCAAAAAATCATATACCACAGCCTTCTTTTTTACCAAACATGATTGCTTTCTTTTTAATAGGCTATTTTTCGATGCCACTCTTTAAAAAATTTGAATCTTCAAATAAGAAATATATTTTTATATTCTTAGGTACTATTGCTTTTATTTATTTTTTCAAAAATTGGATGATTAGTTGTTTAATACTTATTTGGGGAATCATTCTATATTTTCAAAAATACAAAAACAGCTTTTTTGATATTCTTTTTGGAGGCAAAATAATTCAGTTTTTAGGAAAAATATCTTATTCGGTATATTGCTTACATATGATAGTTTTAATAGTTTTAATTAATATTTTGCAAAAACTAGAAATCAATTCTATTTTAATTTTCTCAATGTATGTTCTGCTTGGAGGGGCATTTTTCACAATATTAATCTCTCATTTTACATATAGATACATTGAATTATATTTTATAAAACTTGCTAAAGCAAAATATGATTCAAATTTGACAATAAAGATTAATCACTATTAAAAAGATTACTTAATTTTTTTTTGGAAGAACAAATAACTTTACAAATGGTTTTCGGCGGAATCGTTTTACTTTTCGGAATCCGAATTACTTTTTACGATAAAACTATTTCTTTAAAAAGGCTTTTTTCTAAGAATTAGATTGAGAAAGTTTTCACTCAAATTGACTTTAAACAATTCGTGCAATTTGCGGCAGAAAAGCTCTCTCGCAGATTTTGGAGATTGAGCAAATATTTTAATCTTTAAAATCGTTTCAATCTATGGCAAAAAACTTGAAACAAAAGAAAACCTCAAACTTGAAACAAAAAAACATATGTTACATAAAACTAAAATACCAAACCTAAAAGTAATCGCATTTGATGCCGATGATACTTTGTTTGTAAACGAACCTTATTTCGAGGAAACCGAACATAAATTCTGCGCTTTAATGGAAGATTATCTTTCGCATCAAGGTATTTCGCAGGAATTATTTAAAATAGAAATTGCCAATTTGCCGTTATACGGATACGGAATTAAAGGCTATATTCTTTCGATGATCGAAGCTGCGATGAATATTTCAAACAACACCATTCCGGTTGAAGTAATCGAAAAAATTATTCAATACGGAAAAGAATTGCTGGAAAAACCAATCGAATTGCTGGACGGAATTGAAGAAACCCTTGAAGCTTTAAAAGGAAAATACAAATTGGTCGTTGCTACAAAAGGCGATTTGAAAGACCAGCACAGCAAATTGCATCGTTCTGGTTTGGGGCATTATTTTCATCACATCGAAGTAATGTCAGACAAACAAGAAATCGATTATCAAAAATTGCTTGGCCGTTTAGACATTCAGGCGCATGAGTTTTTGATGATCGGAAATTCATTAAAATCAGACGTTCTTCCTGTTTTAGGAATTGGCGGTTATGCCGTTCACATTCCGTTTCACACTACTTGGGAACACGAAAAAATTAATCATACTATAGAACACGAGCATTTTAGTTCATTTGAAACTATTGCAGAAGTGGTTCCGAATTTATTATAATGAAAACACTTTTAGACCTAGAAAATTGGAATAGAAAAGAGCACTTTGCCCATTTTAAACAAATGGAAGAACCTTTTTTTGGTGCCACTGTAGAAATTGACTGTACCAAAGCGTATCAAACCGCAAAAAGTATAAATGCTTCTTTCTTTATTTTCTATTTGCATAAAACTTTGGCTGCAGTAAATGCCATTGAAAATTTTAAATATCGAATTTCAGAAGACAAAATATACATTAACGATCAAATTGATGCATCGGCGACAATTGGTCGTGAAGATGGCACTTTCGGATTTTCTTTAATTGAATATCATCCAGATTTTAAAACATTTGAGCAAATTGCATTAACCGAAATCGAACGCATTCAAAATACAACCGGACTTTTCACGAGATCTTTTGATGATGATAATCTAATTCATTTTTCGGCAATTCCGTGGCTGAATTTTAGTTCTATAACCCATGCGCGCAGTTTTACCTATCCAGACAGCTGTCCAAAAATTTCGTTTGGCAAAATGATGGTTTCCGAAACTGGAAAAAGAACCATGTCGATGGCCGTTTATGTTCATCATGGTTTAATGGACGGAATGCACGTTGGTCAGTTTGTAGATCTTTTTCAAGAGCTTATGAATCAATAAAATAATCGGAATGATTTTTGCGCCCAAAAACATATGAAACGAATTTTCCTTTTTTTGTTTTTAATCTCTAGTACTACATTGCTAAGTCAGACAGTGCTGACTTCTTATGCAATCGATTTAAAAAACAAAATAGGACAATCTGAAATCATGACTGGCGAAAACACGGTTACTCACGACGTATTTACTTTTGTTGCGAGCGCAGACAGTCTTTCTATATTAAAATACAATAGCGCTTTATTTCTAAGAGATAAATTTGTCACAAATCGTCAGTATACCCAAAACAGAGCCTTAATGGGCTACAGTTTTAGCGAAGATGGAAATCCTACTTTGTATTGGTTTTCGAAAGAAGAAAAAACCATTATTTTAATTAAATATTATCTGGAAAACAAAACTTCCCGAGCATTAAAATTTCAGATTCCGCTTGAAGAGAATTCATTGATAACACATTATCAGAAAGACAACAATTTCTATTTGTTGATGAAAGATCGAACAAAAGAAGCTTTAACTGCTTTTATTTTTAAAAACGGAATGGCTCAACAAAAGTTTTTAGATTTTAGCGCTTTCAAATTTATAGATCAGAAAAACCAGCCTAAAACATTTCATCAAATTTTGTTTGAAAATCCAATAGAACTGATGGGATCTGGCGAATATAATCCGTTGTATAAGGTTACTGCCAAAAGTAAAATCTATACCCTTCCTAATCGCCTGATTCTAACGTTAGATCAAAATTTTAGAAAAACACAATTGTTTGATATTGATTTAGAAAATCTAGAAATAAAAGAAAAGACATTTTTAAAACCCATTGGAGAGAAAAACCCAAAAACGTCTAATTCTTATTATCACGAAAATAAATTATATCAAATTAATCTTAATGCCGACGAGCTTTTGTTTGATATCAAAGATTATGAATCTGGAGAATCGATAAAGGCTTTTGCGGTTTCAAAAAAAGATACCATTCGCTTTATCAATTCCCCTTTACTGATGCAAATTGAAGATCGTGAACCCAGAAAGTTAAAGAATACAGCGAAATTTTTAAAAGCTATGTCTTCTCTTGACGCTGGAGTTTCGGTTTATAAAAACGAGAAAAATCTGTTTATCACGTTAGGAGGAAGCGGAAGAGATTTCAATACGGTATCTATTAATGGCTTTAATTTTAGTGACCCTTTTGGAGATTTCCCTTCAAACAATTATTACAATGTTGAGACGAATTATTCTGTTTTTTTTGAAAGTATATGGACAAAAAAACTAGAACCAACACAAGAAACACACGAGCCTTTTGCTACTGATAAAATCTTCTACTTTTTAGATTCTCATCGAGAAGCAGTTCTTCCTAATTCTGTTAAACTAAGTAATTACACCATTTTAACTTATTACGATATTATTGCGAAACAGATTGTTCTTCGCAAATTTACGGACGGATTTAATTAAACCAATTCGTTGATAAAACCTGTTTGCTTTTATTTACCTTATTTTTTTTATTGCTTCGATTTTGCCAATTACCCTATTTTAATACTTTTTTGGCTTTAAGGGAAAGTTTTTACTTACAATTTGTTGTTGTTTTGGACAATATTTAAAATTAAGAAACAATGAAAAAAATTGTAATGACTCTTGCATTTGCCCTGGCTTTAACAGGAGTACATGCGCAAACAGAAAACAATAGCAGCTATAATAAGTGGTCTGTAGAATTAGCTGGCGGACTAACTAAACCTCAACGTTCATTTTCAGCAGGTTACTCAACAAGTACTCCAAGTCCTTGGGTTGGCGAAGTAGGCGTTCGTTATATGTTCAACAACAAATTTGGTTTAAAGGCCGATTTTGGATACAACAGTTTTACTTCAAAAAGCAACTCTATCGATTTTGATTCAAAAAACTACAGAGTAGATTTACAGGCTGTTGCTAACTTAGGCCGTATCATGAATTTTGAAACATGGACAAACACCTTAGGTTTATTAGGACATGCTGGTTTTGGTTATGGTCAATTAAGAAGTGACAACTTTAAAGGAGCAGATGAAGTAGGTAACTTTATTGCCGGTGTAACTGGACAAATAAAATTATCAAACAGAGTTGTTTTAACTGGTGATTTCTCTACTATTTTGAATGCATCACAAGATCATACCTTTGACGGAGCTTATGTAGCTCAAAACAGAGGTTTCTCAGGATTGATTTTTAATGGTACAATTGGTTTAAATGTATACTTAGGAAAAAATGCAAAACATGCAGACTGGACTGTAACTTCAAGTGAAGGTAACAATGTGGATATTTCTGCTTTAGAAAACAAAGTAGCAGATCTTGAATCTCAAATTAAAAACAGACCTGCACAAAAAGAAGTAGTTGTTGAAAAACAAATAAGCGCTCCTCAGGCAACTGATAATGAATTAATCAGAAGAATGATTAATGACAAATATTACAGTGTTTATTTTGATTTCAATAAAACTACTCCAATCGAGAACTCAACAGCTGCAATTGACGTTGTGTTAAATTACTTAAGAAAAAACCCTTCTGCATCTCTAGACCTTGTTGGTTATGCTGACCAAGTTGGAAAAGCTGAGTACAATGAAAAATTATCTTATACTAGAGCTACTAACGTAAAAACAATTTTCGAAAAAGCTGGAATCGCTTCTTCTCGTTTAAATGTTGTTGCAAATGGTGCAGATACATCAATTCAAAAAGATTCTGACGAAGCTAGAAGATTAGCTAGACGAGTTACTTTTATTGTAAAATAATTTCTTTTTAATACTTGATTCGAAAGTCCTTAAGATTTTTTCTTAAGGGCTTTTTTTATGCTACATCACGTAAGCCTAGCTTCTTACTATTATTCTACTGAAATTAATCCAAGAGTCTAATGTTTTCGAGCTTTAGAAAAATGAAATGAATAATTTTGCTTAATTTTACAAAAAAGACACGTATTATGTTAGCAAAAAATATTGAATTGGCTTTAAATAAGCAAATCCGCATAGAAGCAGAATCTTCGCAAACTTATCTTTCTATGGCTTGTTGGGCTGAAGTACAAGGATTAGAGGGAATCGCTCAATTTATGTACACACAGTCAGATGAAGAGCGCGCACATATGCTTAAACTAGTTAAGTATGTAAACGAACGCGGAGGACACGCTCAGGTAACAGATCTTAAAGCGCCAAAAACAACTTATACTACTTTCAAAGAGATGTTTGAGGAGCTTTACAATCACGAACTTTTTGTTTCGAAATCTATCAACGAATTAGTGCACATTACTTTTGAAGAAAGAGATTATGCTACTCACAATTTCTTGCAATGGTACGTTTCTGAACAAATTGAAGAAGAAGCTACAGCTAAATCGATCTTAGATAAAATCAATTTAATTGGTGATGATAAAGGTGGACTTTATTTATTTGATCGTGATATTCAGCAATTAACAGTTACAAGTTCAATCGCTATCAATCCTAAATAAAAAAGTTAAAGTTTATTTAGAACATTTAAAAATAACTTTTTTGATTTATATTTGTCTCTGTTTTTAAAATTCAGAGGAAAAAGTGAGCAAGAAAGAAAAAGACAAGGACAAAAAAAAGGATAAAAAGAAAAAGAAAAACAAAGATATCCTTGATAAAATTAAGAAGATTGAAAACTGTAAATCTTCTTGTTGCGAGAAATATAAAAAGAGCGAAAAAAAACGCTGTTCACGCTGTCCTATGTTTGACTTATTCAAAAAAACTGCTTAATACAATATAGAAAAACCCATCAGATTTCTCTGGTGGGTTTTTTAGTTTTAAATTGCAGTCTCTTTCGATTTTTAAATGCTATTATGGAAAATACTATTACAATTCCCAAATCTAGTCTTGACTTTTTGGCTGAGCTGAAAATGAATAACAATAAACCGTGGTTTGAAGAACATAAACCGCAATATTTGATAGAGCTCAATCATATTGAAAATTTTGCAGGCGCTTTACTGAAGGAACTTTCCAAAACTGATGTTCTAGAAAATGCCTCGGGCAAGAAGAGTGTTTACAGAATTTATCGAGACATTCGTTTTTCTAAAGACAAAACTCCTTTTAAGACATTTTGGGGCGGAAGTTACACAAGGGCCACTGCGGCAAGACGTGGCGGTTATTATTTTCATCTGGAAAAAGGAAACACCTTTTTTGCTGGTGGCTTTTGGGGACCAAATGCCGCAGATTTAAAACGAATAAGAACCGAATTTGCCCAAGATCCGAAAACCTTTCAGGAAATACTAAATTCAAAATCATTTGTCAGCAACTTTGGAACTTTGCAAGGAGAACAGCTCAAAACAAAACCAAAAGGTTTTGATGTAGATCATCCTGCCATTGATTTGCTTCGTTTTAAACAATTTTTGGTTATAAAACGCTTTACTGATGATGAAGTATTAAGTCCGCAATTTTTAGAACTGGCTCTGGATGCTTTCAAAAACATGAGACCTTTTTTCGATTACATGAGTGAAGTGCTTACAACTGATGCAAATGGCGTTTCGATACTTTAATCTCATTCCAAAAAACAGCAAACCCGATAGGTTTTGAAAATCTATCGGGCTTAACTAATTATTGCCTTTTCCTAGTAAATTATTACTTACTCAACAGTAAAATTTCATTTACTACCACTTCTGTTATATAACGTTTCTCTCCGTTTTTATCATCGTAGCTTCTGTGTGTCAGTTTTCCTTCAACAGCGATTTCTTTTCCTTTTACAACATACTTTTCTATAAGTTCGGCTGTTTTTCCCCAAGCGGTTATGCGATGCCATTCTGTTTGTTCAACTTTTTCACCTTTATCATTTCTATAAATCTCATTGGTTGCGATCGTAAGGTGTGCTAGTTTTCTACCGCTTTCTAATGTTTTAATTTCTGGATCATTACCAACATTCCCGATTAATTGTACTTTGTTTCTAATTGCACTCATGGCGTATACTATTTTTATGTTACTACTAAATTGAATCGTTTGTCAAATTCAACATGGCAAAGATGCAAAACCCAAGTGCTGATAGTCGGTTACTAACTATTTACTATCGACTGTAACTATTTGTAAGCGTTTGTAAATGGAAATTGTTTTTTGTATATTTGAGATAAATCTTACGATATGCAGGCAAAAATTAAAAAAGTAGAGTTACGAAATCTTGAAATAGAAGACTATAAACAATTAAAGAAATCGATGATCGAATCGTATCCAGAAATGGCCGATTCTTATTGGAGATCTGAGGATATAGAAAGACTTCTTTCAATTTTTCCAGAAGGACAGCTGGTGATTTTGGTTGACGGAAAAGTTGTTGGCTCTGCCCTATCTCTTATTGTTGACGAAAAATTAGTAGAAAAAAGACATAATTATCAGCAGATTAGTGGCGATTATACCTTCTCAACCCACAATCCGAATGCTGAAATTTTATACGGAATAGATGTTTTCATCCATCCAAATTATAGAGGCTTGCGTTTAGGACGTCGTTTGTACGATGCAAGAAAAGAACTTTGCGAACAATTGAACCTTAAGGCGATTGTCTTTGCAGGAAGAATTCCGAACTATAGAGAACATGCCAAAAAGATGTCTCCCAAAGCTTATATTGAAAAAGTGCGTACTAAAGAATTGTACGATCCGGTTCTTTCTTTTCAATTAAGTAACGATTTTCACGTTTTGAGAGTCATCAAAAATTATCTGGAAGGTGATGAAGAATCGAAAGAATTTGCGGTTCTATTGGAATGGAATAATATTTATTACGACGATAGTCCGAAACTGATTAATTTAAAGAAAAACATTATTCGTTTAGGATTAATTCAGTGGCAAATGCGTCCACTTAATAATGTTGAAGCGCTTTTTGAACAAGCAGAATTTTTTATTGATGTCGTTTCGGGTTATGGTTCTGATTTTGCTTTATTTCCAGAATTGTTTATTGCGCCTTTAATGGCCGATTACAATCATTTGTCTGAAGCCGAAGCTATCCGTGAACTGGCTCGTCACTCTGATCCAATTAGAAAACGTTTTCAGGAATTTGCCATTTCGTACAATATCAATATTATTACTGGAAGTATGCCTTACTTAGAAGGTGGAAATCTTTATAATGTTGGTTTCTTATGCAAAAGAGATGGAACATCAGAAATGTATACCAAAATTCATATCACACCAAACGAAGTTATACATTGGGGAATGAAAGGCGGATCTCAATTTAAAACCTTTGATACGGATTGCGGTAAAATCGGAATTTTAATCTGTTATGATGTTGAGTTTCCAGAACTTTCTAGACTTTTGGCAGATGAGGGAATGAATATTTTGTTTGTCCCATTTTTAACAGATACTCAAAACGGATATACTCGCGTAAAACATTGTTCGCAGGCACGCGCCATCGAAAATGAGTGTTATGTAGCCATAGCAGGTTGCGTTGGAAATCTTCCAAAAGTAAATAATATGGATATTCAATATGCGCAGTCTTCTGTATTCACACCATCTGATTTTGCTTTTCCGAGTAACGGAATCAAAGCAGAAGCTACTCCAAACACTGAAATGACGTTAATTGTTGATGTTGATTTGAATCTATTGAAAGAACTTCATGAACATGGAAGCGTAAAAACATTAAAAGACAGAAGATCCGATCTTTATGAAATTAAAAAATTGAATTCATGAAAACATGCCTCGAATGCTCAGCCAAAATTTTCGGCAGAGAAGACAAGAAATTCTGCTCAGACAGTTGTCGAAATGCTTACAATAACAAAATAAATAAAGATAGTACGAATTTCATGCGAAATATAAACAACAAGTTACGCAAAAATTACCGTATTTTGGCAGAGTTAAATGTAGACGGAAAATCGAAAGCTTCGAGAGATAAATTACTAACAAAAGGCTTTGATTTTGAGTTCTTTACAAACATTTTACAGACCAAGACAGGAAATACATATTATTTCTTGTACGATCAAGGCTATCGTTCCTTGGACAATGATTATTTTATGCTTGTTAAAAAAGAAATATAGTTAGTTTTTATTACCATGAGAAAAAACCCCACCTCAATTCTAGCCATAGTCTGCGTTTTAGCCTTACTTGGCATTATATACGCCACGATGATGCCGCAAGGAATCTCTAAAGACGATGAAGCTCTTGCTGAATTCTCGACTGAAAGAGCCTTAAATCAGGTCGAGATTATTGCACAGAAACCGCACTATGTAGGGTCAACCAACCACGAACTTGTTGCCAACTATTTAAAGCTCGAATTAAACCGAATTGGTCTAGAAACGAGTATCCAGGAAGGTTTTACTCTAAATGATAAAGGTCTTTTGGTAAAGTCAAAAAATATTTTGGCTCGAATTAAAGGAACTAACAATACAAAAGCGCTTTTACTTCTTTCTCATTATGATAGTGCACCGCACTCGTTCTCAAAAGGCGCAAGCGACGACGCTTCGGGAGTCGCTACCATTTTGGAAGGTGTTCGTGCCTTTTTGTACTCAAAACATCCTCAAAAAAACGATATTATCATATTATTCTCTGATGCAGAAGAATTGGGATTAAACGGCGCTGCTTTATTCGTAAACAAACATCCTTGGGCAAAAGACGTTGGTTTGGTTTTAAACTTTGAAGCAAGAGGAACTTCTGGACCAAGCTACATGCTGATGGAAACCAATAAAGGAAACGAAGCTCTGATTAAGGAATTTACTAAAGCAAAACCTTCCCATCCCGTTTCAAATTCGTTGATGTATAGTATTTACAAAATGCTTCCTAACGATACTGATTTAACTGTTTTTAGAGAACAAGGAAATATTCAAGGTTTTAATTTTGCATTTATAGATGGACATTTTAACTATCATACGCAACAAGATGATGTTCAGCATCTAAACAAAAACACATTAGCGCATCAAGGCACTTACATCATGCCTTTAATGAAATACTTCTCTAATATTGATTTAAACCAAACCGAGTCTACAGAAGACGATGTTTATTTCAATGCTCCTTTCACTTTCATCAGTTATCCGTTTACTTGGGTAATGCCAATGACACTTATTGCTTTTGGCTTATTGGTTATTTTTATTTTCGTTGGAAAAGTAAAACGAATCATTACTTTCACAGAAATTTTTAAAGGTTTTGTTCCACTTCTTGGATCCACTATAATTGCAGGATTGGTAACGTTTTTAGGATGGAAACTTGTTCTTGAAATCTACCCGCAGTATTCTGATCTTTTAAACGGATTTACTTATAACGGACATGCTTACATTGGCGCTTTTGTTACGTTAAGCATTGCAATCTGTTTTGCTTTTTACCATCATTTTTCTGAGGCAAAAACAACTATGAACCATTTTGTAGCGCCCTTACTGATTTGGATCATCATCAATGCCTTTTTAGCGAATAGCTTAACAGGTGCCGGTTTCTTAATTATTCCAGTTTATTTCGGAATATTATTATTCGGAATCTTTGTTTTTACACAACATTACAGTTTAGGAATGAATTTAATATTTTCTATTCCTGCCCTAGCCATTGTTGCGCCTTTCATTGTAATGTTCCCAGTTGGTTTAGGTCTTAAAATATTGTATGGAAGTGCCATACTAACCGTTCTCTTATTCGGATTGTTACTTCCAATATTTGGAGCATTTGCAAAAAAAGGAGCTTGGATCGTTGTTTTCTTCCTTTCTTCTATCGCATTTTTCATTTCTGCGGGATACAATTCTGGTTACGAACATGGCAAAGCAAAATCGAATAGTTTATTATATGTTTACAATGCCGACAACAATTCGGCTGTTTGGACAACATACGATACTAATTTGGACGAATGGACTAAATCTTATTTAGGCGAAAACAATCAAAAAGCAGTTGGATTAAATACGCTTCCACTGGCAAGCAAATACAATACAACGTTTACCTATAGCGCTATTGCTCCAGTTGTTGAAGTTCCGAAACCAACCATTCAGTTTTTAAGAGACAGTGTAATTGGAAATAATAGATATCTAAAAATCAAAATTACTCCAAACAGAAAAGTAAACCGTTACGACATTTATGCTAATCCGAAAATGACGTTCTTTAACTTTAAAGCAAACGGAGTGGCAACTTCTGGCGAAAAAGGAAATCGTCTGCAAAGAGAAGACAGCAAAATTTTATGTTATTATGTTGTAGCGAATGAACCCCTTGAAATGGAATTCTACATCAATAAATCATCTATTTTTGATATGGATTTAATCGAAAGTTCATTCGATTTAATGAGCAATCCGCTATTGAACGTTAAACCAAGAAATGATTGGATGATGCCAACACCATTTGTTTTAAATGACGCCATTTTAATACAGCAGAAAATCAAAAGATATGTACCGCCAGTAAAACCTATTGAGCCTGTTGTGCCAGTAGATAGTTTGGCGGTAAGTAAAGATACTTTGAAACCGGCAGTTGTTAAACCAGAATAAGAAAATCGTTATAACCCTTAATCATTTAAAATGAAAAAAAACTTCTCGTTATTTTTAATTTTTAGTGGCTTTTTAGCACTACACGCACAAACCGTTGAAGAAAAAATTGCCACAAAAGCATGCGAGTGTTTAGAAAAAAGTTCAAAAATTACTGAAGATGTTTATAGAGATTGTCTAACTAAACCAATGAGCGAACTGATCTTGACAGATAAAGATCCTAAAGTTAGAGAATCAATAAATACAGTGGAAGGCATTCAGAGTATGATTCTGAAAGTTCAAGGTGTCATTTCAAAAAAATGTCCAAATCTGGTTCCAGAATTAATGGAAAACAAAGACGATGTTTTTTATGGCAAATCAAAAAACCAAAATGCGCAGAACTCTTATGTAATTGCAAAAGATTTTATGCGCCAGAACAACTATAAAATGGCTATTGAAAGTTTTCAGCTGGCTTTAAAAGAAGATCCAAATTTTGTTCTTGCTCTTGATGATATGGCGGTTTCTTACAGACAATTAAACGATTATGATAATGCCATTAAATATTACAAAAAATCGCTCGAAATTTATCCCGAAGGAAATTTTGCCTTGATGAATATTGGCGTTGCCTATACTTTTAAATCTGATTATAAAACCGCGATAAGTTATTATGAAAAACTAATTCAATATCATCCAGATAATGCAGAAGGCTATTTTGGTGCTGGAAAAAACTATTTCATGCTAAAAGATGATGAAAAAGCATTGGATAATCTTTTTTTGGCTCATATAATTTATACCAATGAAAATTCAGAATATGCAAAAGATTCTGAACAGCTTATTGGTGCTCTTTATCAGAAAATGAAATCGGAAAATAAAGAGGATTTATTCAAGAAAATTGCGGAGAAAAACAATATTAAATTAGAATAAAACTTAAATAAAAAAAGGCAGACTTATAATTCTAAAGTCTGCCTTTTTCAGTTTTAACAAGCACATTCTATTTTCAAACCTTGTTTTTCGCCTTTTATGCCTTCGGTTGCATATCCGTCGATTTTCCACCATTCTAATCCGCCAATTAGTTCTTTTACTTTAAAACCTAATTTGGTCATATTCAGAGCTCCTTTTGTAGATGCGTTACAGCCAATTCCAGTGCAATACGTCACATACAAAACATCTCTATCCAAATGCTTAGTGGTTTCTAAGTTCATTTCGCGGTGCGGAATATTAACTGCAGTCGGAATATGTTCTTCTTCATAACCAAAAGCTCTTCTGGCATCAATTACGATAATTTTTTCTCCATTGTTTAAAGCTTCAAATAAATCAGACGGATCCATTTCAAAAGCTAATTTGTTTTCATAATGTTTAATTTGTGCTTCCATTTTGTTTTCTGTTTTGATGTTTTACTTTTCCAAAAGTAGCCGAAGATCAAACACCATAAAAACGAAAAGAATTCATCAACACCATTACTTTTTTTCATGCAAAAGCCAGTCTAAAATTTTGTTACTTTGCGTATTAATTCTTCAAAAATGGAAATACGCCACTTAAAATTGATAAAAGCAATTGTCGAAGAAGGAAGCATCACAAAAGCGATCGATAAACTTCATTTGACACAATCGGCTTTGAGTCATCAGCTTAAAGAAGCCGAATATCAATTGGGAACAGCCATTTTTTTAAGAACAAATAAAAAGCTAGTCCTTACAAAAGCAGGCGAAAAAATCTACGAACTGGCTAATGAAATCCTGAATAAACTTGCCGAAGCCGAAACTCAAATCAAACAAATGGTCTTTGGCGAACAGGGCGAAATCAGAATCAGTACCGAATGTTTCTCAAGTTACCATTGGCTTCCTTCCGTTTTAAAGCAATTTCATCTTTTATACCCAAATGTCGAATTGAAAATAGTAGCCGAAGCAACTCATATCCCTTTGCAAAAACTTCTAGAAAACACGATTGACATTGCCATTGTAAGCGATCAGATCAAAGACAGCAATATAAAATATCAAGAGCTTTTTCAGGACGAGGTTGTAATGGTCGTTTCTGAAAATCACTCTTGGGCAGGTAAAAAATATGTCGTTGCAGAAGATTTCATCAACGAACATTTTATAATACATTCGCTTCCGCTGGAAACGGTTACGATTCATCAGTTTCTTTTGGCTCCAGCCAAAGTAAATCCAAAAAAAATAACTCCAATGCCCTTGACAGAAGCTTCTCTAGAAATGGTAAAAGCCGATATGGGAGTCATGTCGATGGCAAAATGGGCATTTACGCCATATTTAAAAACCACTTCGCTAAAAGCCGTAAAAGTTGGAAAAAATGGTTTGAAAAGAAAACACTTCATTGCAACACGCGCTAATGAAAGTTATCCCGATTACTTTTATCATTTCATCAGCTTTTTACAAAACGAAATCAACTTACAATGGAATATTCAATAAGAAACTGCGAAATTACAGACTTGCCTAAACTATTGATTTTAATTCAAAAACATGCCGAATTTGAAAAAGCCGAGTTTTCTCCTGAAGGAAAAGAAAAAGGTTTAAAAAATGCTTTATTTAGTCAAAATCCAAAACTATATTGTTTTGTTGTGGCTACAGAAGAAACCATTGTCGGTTATGCCTCTTATACTTTTGATTTTTCAACCTGGAATGCACAAAACTTTCTTTACATGGATTGTTTGTTTTTGGAAGAAGAAACGAGAGGTTTTGGTATTGGCGAAATCTTAATCGAGAAATTAAAAGAAATCGGAAAGCAAAACAATTGTGTCAACATACAATGGCAAACTCCAGAATTCAATACAAGAGCGATTAAATTTTACAACAGAATGGGCGCAAAAGGAAAAGACAAAGTACGTTTTACTTTAGACTTAAATCCATAAAAGCCCGAAAGAAAACCTCTGCAACTTTGTACCTTTGCAACTTTGATACTTTAAACAAATGACAAAAATTAGCATACTTGGTTGCGGTTGGCTCGGGCTTCCTTTAGCAAAAACATTAATTTCAAAAGGACATTCCATAAACGGGTCGACAACTTCAGAAAATAAACTTTCCATTTTAAAAGATGCAGGAATAAATTCATTTTTAGTAACTGTTGAAAGCGAAAGTGTTTCTGAAAATACCACTATTTTTTTAGCGGAAAGCGAAATATTAATCATAGATATTCCTCCAAAATTAAGAACAGTTGATCCTAATTCTGAGAAGAAAGCTTTTGTACAAAAAATCAAGAATTTGATTCCGTTTATAGCAAAATCAACAGTTAAGAAAGTCTTATTTGTAAGTTCAACATCGGTTTATGGAGATGATAATGGTTTGGTAACAGAAGAAACTATTCCAAATCCAGATACTGAAAGTGGCAAACAGTTAGTTTTAGTTGAAAAGCTTCTACAGGAAAATCAAAACTTCGACACTACAATTCTGCGTTTCGGCGGATTAATTGGTGAAGATCGTCATCCTGTAAAGTTTTTAGCTGGAAAAGAAAACCTAGATAATCCTGATGCTCCAATCAATTTAATTCATCAAAACGATTGTATTGGCATTATTGACGAAATCATACATCAATCCAAATGGAATGAAGTTTTTAATGCCGTTGCTCCTTTTCATCCAACAAGAGAAGACTATTATACTCAAAAAGCTATAGAAATGAATTTGCCAGAACCAAAATTCGGTTCTGAAAAATCAAATATTAAAAAAGTGGTTTCTAGCGAAAAGATTGAAAACTATTTGAACTATAAATTCTGTTTAGATAATTATTAAACTGAATATCAGGCTGGAAAAGTTAAAATCCTTATTTAATCTTAAAGTGATATAAATACATCTTATTGAGGCTATTAAAAACACATCCATAAAACATTTTTGCAAAAAATTTTAAAGCGAAAATCATGTCAATGGAACACAAATCATTTTTGTTTAATACATCAGCCTTCACAAAAGAATTATCAGAAATCATTCTTACTGCCGGAGAAACAGATAACGAAAAATTGCTAATTTCTTTTATAAACCAAAATTTAAACGATTTAAAGTCACCTTATTCAGGAGAAGAACTTACAGCTGAATGGATAGAAGAATTAGAAACCGAAGATATTCAAGAACTAGCAGATTTTGCAATGACAAAATATTATAATCCCGATGAAGAATTAGGGTTATCTTATAGCTGGGAATTATTATTAGAATCGTTTGATGAATTAGACCTTAAGTTCAATAATGAATATTATATACTGGGCAAATCATTAGACTCCGAAAACTTCACTCTAGACCCAGGCAGAATGGGACTTGGTTTTATTGACTCTCAGCAAATTTCTAGCATTCATAAAGAACTAGTAACTTTAAAACAAAACTTCATAAATATCTTCGAGACTGAGAGCTTAGACAAAGAAGTTATACAAGCTTACGAAGAATTAATTGAGATTTACGAAGAAGCCAAAGAATCAAATTGTGGACTATTAATGACTTTTTGATTATTTATGTTTCTAGACTTAGCAACGTCAGAGATATATTATTTTTACAAGCCTGCGACTTCGCTCAGGGCGGCAATCGTTAAAGTACTGTACAAAAAGTTAAATTACTTACATGATTTAAAAAAACTTTGCGAACTTTGCGATTGACCTTTGCTTCTTTACGGTTAAAACTCAAAAATCATGGAAACAGTTTTCATCAATTCGCCTCTCGGAATCACCAAAATCATTGGAGATGAAAACGGTATTTCGGTAATTTCTGTTTCTGATGTTGGAACAAATGAAGTTTCTAAGGAAATTCCAAAGGTTTTACAAGAAGCAGTTTCGCAATTAAATGAATATTTTACAGGGAAAAGAACCGATTTTGATCTTAAACTAAATCCGCAAGGAACCGAATTTCAGCAGAAAGTCTGGAAATCTCTTTTAGAAATTCCTTATGGAAAAACGGTTAGTTATATGGATCAGACCAAAAAACTGGGCGATGTAAAAGCAATTCGTGCTGTAGCATCGGCAAATGGTAAAAATCCGCTTTGGATTGTGGTTCCCTGTCACCGCGTTATTGGCACAAACGGGTCTTTAACTGGATATGCCGGCGGATTGTCACGCAAAAAATGGCTTTTGGAACATGAAAGCCCTTCTCAACAGCAAAGCTTGTTTTAGCGTTTTTTTATCGTAAGAATTTTACGCATATTTGTAAAAGTTTCAATATTAAAATCTAAAAATCTAACCATCTAATATCTAAGGAGTCTGGAAAATGATTGAAAAAGTAAACCTCAATAACATTTTATTTCTTGATATAGAAACTGTTCCTGAACAAGAAAACTTCAATTCGCTTGACGCGGAAATGCAATCGCTTTGGGATTTGAAAACACAATATCAGCGAAAAGATGAGTTTACTCCTGAAGAATTTTACGAGCGTGCGGGAATTTGGGCCGAGTTCGGAAAGATAATCTGCATTTCGGTTGGCTTTTTTATGATCAAAGGAGATGTTCGAAATTTTAGAGTAACTTCGTTTTTTGGCGAAGAAAAGAAAATCCTAAAAGACTTTTCGAATCTGATCAACAATCACTTTAATCAGCCTCAGCATTTGATGTGTGGACACAATTCAAAAGAATTTGATATTCCGTTTATTGCCCGAAGAATGATCATCAATCAAATGCCTATTCCCGACAAATTGAATTTGTTTGGTAAAAAACCTTGGGAAATTCCGCATCTGGATACTCTCGAATTATGGAAATTTGGCGATTATAAGCATTTTACTTCTTTAAAATTGCTAACTAAGATTCTGGGAGTTCCATCGCCAAAAGGCGATATTGACGGAAGCCAAGTTGCTCACGTCTATTACGTAGAAAAAGACATTGATCGAATTATTACGTATTGCGAAAAAGATACCATTGCTGTTGCGCAGATTTTTCTTCGCTTACGTCGGGAGGATCTATTGATTGAGGATGAGATTATCCATGTGTGATTTTATTTTAGGCACAAAGACTCAAAGTACCATAGATGCAAAGGTTTGAAATTAAAACTTTATTTTTTTAAAATGATTTATTCTGAGATTTCACATCATCGTCTTGTTTCACAGAAACTGTACAAAACAAGTGATTTTTCGCCACAAGAAATTGTACACCATTTGGGCGCTATGCAGGCTCAAGATTATGCTATGGCAAAATGGGCTGTTGGGTCTCGATGCCATGCTTCTGAAAAAGAAATAGAAGAAGCGGTAAATTCTGCAAAAATTATTAGAACACATATTCTTCGTCCCACCTGGCATTTTGTTTCTGCTGAGGATATTTATTGGATGCTGGATCTTTCGGCTCCGCAAGTGAAACGTTTCACCTCTTCTGCCGCTAAAAAATTCGGTTATGATGAGAAAAAGCTAAATCAAACAAATGTTTCCATCGAAAAACTGCTGGCAGGAAATAATCATTTGACTCGAGATGAAATCATGCAGGAGCTTAATATCAAAAAGACATCCAAAGAAGATTTTTTAAGCGCTGCCATAATGATGAATGCAGAATTGGATGGTTTGGTTTGCAATGGAAGAATGAAGGGCAAACAAATTACTTATGCTTTGCTCGAAGAGCGAGTCGATCGACCAAAAACTAAATTGACCAAAGAAGAAGGATTAACAAAACTCGCTCTGCGCTATTTCGAAAGCCACGGTCCTGCCACAGCACTTGATTTTTCTTGGTGGTCTGGTTTTCCACCGACAATTTGCCAAAAAAAAATTAACGCAATAGAGTTGCAATTAAACCATATTACTGTTGATAATCAGCAATATTGGTTTAAAAAAGATCTTAAAGATGAAAATTACAGTAGCGAAAGCATTCATTTTCTTCCTGCTTTTGATGAGATTTTAATTTCGTATAAAACGCGTGAAGCTTCTTTTAATACAGAACATCAATCGAAAGTTTTTACCAATAATGGCATCTTTAAACCCATAATTTTAGAAAACGGAAAAGTAATCGGAATCTGGAAACGAACCATAAAAAAAGATCACGCCAAAATTGAAACGGAATTTTTTAATGAAACCGAAACTTCAAAAAAAGATATTCTTTTTGAAGGAATTAAAGCTTTTGAAACCTATTTGCAAACCAGAGTTGTGATTGAATAGTTAATTTTAAAAAATAAACAAATTAGATTTCGCCCCACTGGGCTTTTTAATTATTTCCCTGAATTGGTTTCTAAAAATATTTCGCTCTTCTAGAGTTTCCTTGACTAAAATACAAATACGCAAACATGAATAACCTTCATAATCATCAAATACCGCTCATTAGACAAAATCTTTATGCTTATTATTGCTAAATAATTACATTTACAAAAAATTACAATTATGGTATTAAGCAGATTTTGGTTAGCGATTTTTATTTCTTCGATTGTTTTTATTGTAGTCAGTTTGTTTACTGCCAACACATATACTATTGATTCTATTTTAAATGGAAAAAAAGACGATCCTGTTTTAGTTTCTGAAAAATACATCGAAGAACTTCCTGCTTTCTTAAAAGACAGCATTAAAAAAGCGCCAGATCAGACCATGATTATAAATCGTGATACGCTAAATGCTGACACTACTTACGTTTACAAAAACAAAACCGTAAAAATTTATAGCGGACTTCAAAAATCGGATGGTTTATTGCCAACTTGTAAAAGCACTTTGGTTGATTTAATTTTGCCTCTTATTGCTTATTTAGCTTTTTTCTGTGGTTTGATGGAACTTTTAATCGTTTCTGGAGCTTCAGGAAAATTGGCCAAAGCTTTGAGTCCGGTTTTTGTGAAAGTTTTCCCTAGTATTCCTAAAAATCACCCTTCGATATCCTATATGACTTTGAATTTTGCTGCCAACTTCTTAGGATTAGATTCGGCCGCAACGCCATTCGGATTGAAAGCCATGGAAAGTTTACAGGAAATAAATCCCGAAAAAGACAAAGCGAGTGATGCGCAAATCATGTTTATGTGCCTTCATGCTTCTGGTTTGACTTTAATTGCAACTTCAATTATTGGTTATCGTGCTGCGGCAAACGCAAGTAATCCTGCCGATGTTATGCTGCCTTGCATTATAACTTCATTTATCGGAACCATTGCTGCTTTCCTAATTGTTGGAATCAAACAAAAAATCAATTTTAGAAGTGCTTCGCTTCTTATTGGTTTGATGGTTCTGATTGCTGCAATTGTAAGTTTGCTGATGTATGTGAATCATTTGGACTTAATTGGAAAAAACTATTTTACATCTAACCTTTCTGGATTAATCTTAATTGCCATTATTGCATTTACCTTGATTTTCTCATTTATACATGAAAAGAAATTCAAAGATGCAGAAACCACTGTTTTCGACACTTTTGTAGTTGGCGCCAATAACGGAGTTAAAACTGGAGTTACGATTTTCCCTTATGTTTTAGGAATGCTGGTTGCAATCTCGCTATTCAGAAACAGCGGTTTATTCGAAATTATAAGCGATGCAATTGGTTTTGTCTTTTCGAATTTAGGTGTAAGCAAAGAAATTACTAATGCGTTGCCAGTTGCCATGCTTCGTCCATTTAGTTCTGCAGGTTCAAGAGGTTTTCTAATTGATTCGATGAATACCTTTGGGGCCGATTCTTTAACGGCAAGATTGAGCAGTATTTTCCAATGTAGCGCCGAGAGTACTTTCTACGTAATTGCGGTTTATTTTGGATCGGTAAACATCAAAAACACTCGTTATGCTTTGGGTACAATGCTTTTGGTGGATTTAATCTGTGTAATTACAGCCATTTTTGTAGCGACTTGGTTTTTTTAAAAAAAATTGAAAATATTTTTTTATCCTCAAAAAAACACTCTAAATACCTTTATTACAAACAATAAAGACTAATTAATTAAAGTTTTAAAAGAAGCCTTGAAAGTAATTAAACTTATTTTTCATGTGCTTCTTTTTCTTTTTTCTAAAAAAAAATCTCATAATTTTATACTTTAGAGGTTTAGCTAGAATTAAAAAAAACAATTAAAATATCTCCCCAAAGATGAAAATCCACACTCTTTTTTTCTCCCTACTTATTTTTATCGGATGTCAAAAAACAAAACCTACAGATGCTGCGCCACCTATAGCGGAAATCATTGAACCACAAGAGACATTAGAGGTTTCTGCCGACGAAAAGATCATTAAAACCGATACGGTAGCCATTTACACTGACGGAACAGAATCTTCGACAGATTTTATCCTAGCGCATTTGGTAGATCAGCAGGCAGACCAAGACAGTATTGTTACTGTAAAATACCGATTAGACTTTTATCAGAATAAAGCCAAAACCGCATCTTCTAAGATTGTAATAAAAGGCTTTCAAAAAGGTTCTGAATGGACCGCTTCTTACGGATTAACATCTGAAACTTCTAAAAATTCTCCATTCGTACAAATCAACGTTGGATTTCCTGCTTGTGGTTATTCGCACGACAACTATCTTTATTATTTAAAAAACAACGGACTTCAATTGGTACACCAATGGAGCTCTATGACTGACAGTGGCTGGGGAAGCTGGGTTGAAATAGCAAACCCTTCTAACAATTCTGACCCAAAATCCTTTTATTGCAAAACTGTTGCATTTATACCTGCAGACGAAGATGAAAACATGGATATGGGAATTCTTAAGCACTCAGACTCCATATCTTTTGAATTAAAAGACAATAAATGGAAAAAGATGTTACTGTCTGCCAAAGACAAACCGTACTTTGAAAAAAAGATGACGTTTGACCAATTTAACACTTCAGAGTAAAAAACATCTGCACAAGAGTTCTAATTCAAATTCTTTCTTAGGTAAATAATTTCTAAATTTGTAAAAAAACAAAACAATGATCGATTTTATATACCAAGATCCTTATCCGATCTTAAAGGATGATACGCAGTACCGCAAAATCACTTCTGATTTTGTGAAAGTAGAACAATTTGGAGAGCGTGAAGTTTTAACCGTTGACCCAAAAGGTTTAGAATTATTGGCTGAAGAAGCATTGACAGATGTTTCGTTTATGTTGAGAACAACGCATTTACAGAAACTAAGAAAAATTTTAGACGATCCAGAAGCAACAGACAATGATCGTTTCGTGGCTTATAATTTGCTTCAAAATGCTTCTGTCGCTGCTGAAGGTCAGTTGCCAAGCTGTCAAGATACTGGAACTGCGATTGTAATGGCTAAAAAAGGCGAAAGCATTTTTACTGGTGTTGATGATGCAGAGTGGTTAAGCCGTGGTATTTTTAATACGTATCAAAAAAGAAATTTACGTTATTCTCAGATTGTTCCGATTTCGATGTTTGAAGAGAAAAATTCAGGATCAAATCTTCCGGCGCAAATTGATATTTATGCTAAAAAAGGAACTTCTTACGACTTTTTGTTCATGGCAAAAGGTGGGGGATCTGCAAACAAAACATACTTATACCAACAAACAAAGTCTTTGCTGAATGAAAAATCATTGGACGAATTCATTCGCACAAAAATCAAAGATTTAGGAACTTCTGCTTGTCCTCCGTACCATTTAGCTTTGGTAATTGGCGGAACTTCTGCTGAAGCAAACTTAAGCGCTGTTAAAAAAGCTTCTGCTGGATATTATGATCATCTTCCAACTTCTGGAAACATGGCGGGTCAAGCTTTCCGTGATTTTGAATGGGAAGAAAGAGTTCAGAAAATATGCCAAGAAAGTGCTATTGGAGCGCAATTTGGAGGAAAATATTTCACGCACGACGTACGTGTAATTCGTTTGCCTCGTCACGCAGCTTCTTGTCCTGTCGGACTTGGGGTTTCTTGCTCGGCAGACAGAAATATCAAAGGAAAAATCACTAAAGACGGAATCTTTGTTGAGCAGTTAGAAGTAAACCCAAAGCAATTTTTACCAGAAACAGCTCCACATTTAGAAGCTCCTGTAGAAATAGATTTAGATCAGCCAATGGCAGATATTTTGGCTAAATTATCTCAATATCCAGTTAAGACTCGTTTAAAACTAAACGGAACTGTAATTGTTGCACGAGATATTGCTCACGCAAAAATCAAAGAATTATTAGATGCTGGAAAACCAATGCCAGATTATTTCAAAAATCACCCAGTATATTACGCTGGTCCTGCAAAAACTCCAGACGGAATGGCTTCAGGAAGTTTCGGACCAACAACTGCTGGACGTATGGACGTTTATGTGGATGAATTCCAGAAAAATGGTGGAAGTATGATTATGCTGGCAAAAGGAAACCGTACTAAACAAGTTACTGATGCCTGCAACAAATATGGCGGATTCTATTTAGGTTCTATCGGAGGTCCAGCTGCTATTTTAGCTCAAGATAATATCTTAAAAGTAGAAGTTGTTGACTTTGAAGAATTAGGAATGGAAGCTGTTCGTAAAATCACTGTTAAAGATTTCCCTGCGTTCATTATTACAGATGATAAAGGAAATGATTTCTTTGCTAATTTATAACATTCAGCCGCAAAGGCACTAAAACGCAAAGTTTTTTATAAAAATAAAGCCATCCTTTACGGGTGGCTTATTTTTTTATCTTCTTTAAAAAATATCTGAGCGTCTTTGTGCCTTTGTGGCAATTCAAAAAACCTAAGCGCTTATGTCCTGTTTTTCGAAGGCTATAAAATGAGATATTTCGCCTTTCAGGTTATAAACTGGCGAGGCATCGATTTTACATTTATAAGTTTGACCGTTTTTTCTATAATTCTCGAGGGTTTTGGCAAAGGGAATCTTCTTTTTTACCGCATCTCTAATTTCCTTTAAATCCTTTTGTGAAGTTGCTGGGCCTTGAAACATCTTAGGGGTTTTTCCTAAGACTTCTTCTTCTTTATAACCCGTCATTTTTTTTATTCCGCTTGACGCGAAAACTATTTTCAAATCTAAATCGGTTATTAAAACAACTTCGTTTTTGATTCTTTCCTGAATATTGAGCATCGTTTCATCCCAGGTAAATTCATCTGAGATTTTATTTACCCTTTTCAAATCAACACTAAACGCTTTAAGCTCATTCAAATATTCATAATGAAAATCCCAAGAAAGAATTGGAACTGAATTTCGCTGTAACGAATCATCGGAATTTTTATTTTTCATACAACAATAATTCACAAGACAGATAAATCTTTTTACTCAAAGATAACAGAAAAATCCTGTTATATAAAGTCTTGAATCTTAATATACTATTAAAAAACATCATTAAAATGTAAATTTTAACTGAACTGCAACCGCTTTTTTCACCTCGTTATTCAAATTGCTCAACGAAATTCCGAGCAATCGTACAGAATCTTTCATTTTTTCCTGATACAATAATTCCTCAACGTTTTCCATAATCAGATTTTTATCAGAAATAAAATAAGGCAGTGTTTTACTCCTGGTCTGTTGCGAAAAATCACTGTATTTGATTTTGAGAGTAATTGTTTTTCCAGAAATGTTATGCCTTTGAAGGCGTTTCTCGAGCGAAGTTGCAATACGCTCCAACTGCTGCATCATAAAAATCTCCGAAGATAGATTCACATCAAAAGTATGTTCTGCAGCCACAGATTTGGTAATTCGTGAAGATTTTACTTCGCTATTATGAATGCCTCGAACCACATGATAATAAAATGTTCCCGATTTTCCGAAGTGCTTTTCTAAGAACTCTAGAGATTTACTTTTCAAATCGGTTCCAGTAAAAATCCCGAGCTGATACATTTTTTCTGTAGTCACTTTTCCAACTCCGTAAAATTTACGAATGGGAAGATCTTCCAGAAAAGTTTCTACTTCGTCCGGATTTACCGTTTTTTGCCCGTTTGGTTTGTTATAATCGCTGGCAATTTTAGCCACAAATTTATTAATCGAAATTCCAGCCGAAGCGGTCAATCCTACTTCATTAAAAATTCTTTGCCTAATTTCCTGTGCCAAAAGGCTTGCACTGGGATTTCCTTTTTTGTTTTTGGTAACGTCCAAATAGGCTTCGTCCAACGAAAGAGGCTCAACTAAGTCGGTATAATCATGAAAAATTTTATGAATTTTGGATGAAATTTCCTTGTACCGATCAAATCTCGGTCTGACAAAGATAATCTCTGGGCAGTATTTTTTAGCTAAAACCCCGCTAAGGGCACTCCGAACACCAAACTTTCTGGCTTCATAACTTGCAGCCGAAACTACACCGCGATTTTCAGAACCTCCAACTGCAACTGGTTTTCCTCTTAATTCTGGATTGTCCATCTGTTCTACCGATGCGTAAAATGCATCCATATCAATATGGATAATTTTGCGATATGTTGGTGTTTCAGACATTCTGCAAATTTACTGAGGAAAAACAATAAAAAAGTATTGTAAGTAGTTATAAATCATATCAATTTTTAAAGAATCTGAATTCAATGAGTTCAAACCAATTATTCTTTCTATTTTTGTTCTTCTACTCGAAAAATTAAATAATGCGAACATTTGTTATAGGTGACATTCATGGCGGATTACTTGCACTTAAACAAGTACTAGAGAGAGCCAACGTTACTACAGAAGATACTCTAATTTTTTTGGGCGATTATGTTGACGGCTGGAGTCAGTCTGTTGAAGTAATCGACTATTTGATTGATTTAAAAAGCAAACAAAACTGCATCTGCATACGAGGAAATCACGATCAGCTGGCTTTGGACTGGCTCGAAAACAGGCATGATGATTTTGACGAAGAAATGTGGTACAAACATGGCGGAAAAGCCACGGTTGAAGGTTATGCTAAAATTTCTGAAGAGAAAAAGAAAACGCATATCGAATTTCTAGAAAATCTACAGGATTTTTATCTTGACGACCAGAATCGATTGTTTGTTCATGCTGGCTTCACTAATTTAAATGGTGTAAAATGGGAATATTTTTCTAAGCTATTTTATTGGGATAGAACCCTTTGGGAAACAGCACTTTCATTAGACCCCAAATTAAAAGAAGACGATTTACACTATCCAAAAAGATTTACCGTTTATAAGGAAGTTTATATTGGTCACACACCCGTAACCCGAATTGGAGAAACGGTTCCTGTCAACAGAGCTTGTGTCTGGAATGTAGATACGGGCGCAGCATTTAGAGGTCCGCTTACTATCTTAGATGTTGACACTAAGGAATACTGGCAAAGTGAACCGTTAAACGAACTCTATTTTAACGAAAAAGGTAGGAATTAATTTATTTAAAATTTACATTTGCTACCCAAATAATTAATATTAAATTTTTATGAAAAAGGTTATTACACTTGTATTTTTAGTGACATTCGGATTTGTTAATGCTCAAGAAGCTTTTAAAGGAAAGGGAGATATTAAAGTAAACGTAGGGGCTAATTTACAAGATGGTGGTTCTGGAATTCAAGGTTCTGTTGATTTTGGTTTAGGAGAAAATTTCTCTTTTGGTTTTGTTGCTAACTACATACTAGGATTTGATAATTTTAACGGCTTTTACCACGGTAGCACAAATCCTTACTATGATGCTGAACCAGATTTCTCAGATCGTTTTGATGCAAAAGCAAGAATCAATGCTAACTTATCTAGTGTAATTGGCGTAAAAGAATTAGACGTTTACCCTGGATTAAGCTTAGGTTTACATAATTTTGGAGCTCACGTTGGAGGCCGTTATTTCTTCACTGATGGATTTGGTGTTTTCACAGAAATTGGATTCCCAATTGCAAAATATGGTTCAAACAATGATCCTTTTTATCATTTGAATAATCAAGCAACTTTTAGTTTAGGAGCTTCTTTTAACTTATAAGTTTTTTTTTTGCCGCGAAGGCGCTAAGACACAAAGTTTTTTAAAAGTAAAACCGCCCATAAGGCGGTTTTTGTTTTTTATTCATATGGTAATTAATCTAGCGAACTTTTTAAATTTTGGAATTAAATCATTTAATGTAATTCCTTCTCTTTCGTCTAAATCATCTTCTATTAAAAACTCTGAAAGGTTTTTTTTTCTGTGTGGAAACAATAAAGAAAACGGCTGAGCATCTACTTCTGAAGTCATTCTTAAAAATGAAGACAGCAAGTAAGAGAAAATCAAGACTCTAAAAAAAACAAAGATTTTTCTAACCCCTTTAATTAAACCGTGCTTTTTGTTTTCTCTAATCGCCTTAATAGTATAATAAAATAATTGGAACACAGCAACCAATATAATAATATACGCTATACTATTTCTATCAATTAAAAACATTAAAAGCGCAATAAAAATAGAAGCAATAATATTTGCCATAAACAAATAACTCCCCCGTTTCATATCAATTTCAAATTTTTCCAAGGCTAGTTTTTTTAAGGCTCAAATGTAAATAAAAGATTACTTATAATTCATCTTCAAAAAATAAAAAAACCGCCAAATAGCGGTTTATATAAAAACTTTGTGTCTTAGCGCCTTCGTGGCCAAAAAACTTAAATAATCATCTCAGGAATTTCACCTTCTATAATCAAATCGGCTTCAGTTGAAGCGATGATGTGCTCGACTGAGACACCTGGCGCGCGTTCTAAGAGCTTAAAACCTTTTTCGGTTACTTCGAGTACTGCAAGCTCGGTTACGACCTTTTTAACGCATCCTACGCCTGTTAATGGCAAAGTGCATCTTTTTAAGATTTTTGATTCTCCTGCTTTGTTTACGTGCATCATGGCAACGATAATGTTTTCGGCGGAAGCCACCAAATCCATTGCGCCTCCCATTCCTTTTACCATTTTTCCTGGAATCTTCCAATTGGCAATGTCTCCGTTTTCAGAAACCTCCATTGCCCCTAGGATTGTCAAATCTACTTTTTGACTACGAATCATTCCAAAACTGAAAGCCGAATCAAAGAAACTTGCTCCAGGAAGTGTTGTTATGGTTTGTTTTCCTGCATTGATAATATCGGCATCTTCTTCGCCTTCAAAAGGAAAAGGTCCCATTCCGAGAACTCCATTTTCACTTTGAAATTCCACCGCAATGTCTTCACGAACATAATTCGCAACAAGAGTTGGAATCCCAATTCCAAGATTTACGAAATAACGGTCTTTTACCTCTTTTGCAATTCGTTTTGCTATATCTTCTTTACTAAGTGCCATAGTTTTAATGTGTCAATTTGTGAATTTGCCAATTAGATAATGCTGAACTAAATTATCTAATTGACACATTGTCTAATTATATCAATTATTAAAATAACTCCAGACTGCTTTTGTTATATCTGCAATTATCTTTTCTGTATCTTCTCTTTTTTCTGTAATATCTTTCAAATAAACCGATAGAATAAAATGCTTACCGTTTGGAAGCTTTACAATTCCAATGTCATTCATTGCAACTCTCAAATTAGCATCGTTTGTTCCAGAAATTCCAGTTCTGTGTGCTAATTCAATATTTTCAGGAAGTCCGGCTTTCATCCAAGTAAGTCCTCTTGAGGTTTCAACCATTATTTGATACAAATACTTTGTTGTTTCTTCTTTTAAAACTTCGCCTTTAAAAAACTTTTCAAGCAATTCTGTTGTAGCCAAAGGAGTTGTGGTATTGATATAAAGATTTTTCCATGTCTTCATTTGATCCTCGTTCACTTTAATAACGAAATCCTTGATTCCCTGATCATTTATAAATTTTTGAATATATCTTGTACCTCCAACTAAATTAATCAAAATGTCGCATCCGTTATTATCACTATGTGAAACCGTGTAACGGAGAATTTTATCTAAATTCAAATTTACATTTCCTTCAGGATAATCTTCTTTCATTGGACTCCAGGTATCTTCCTTTAAATCTTTCTTTTTTATAAAGATTTCCTGCGAAAGATTGAGCTTGCCTTCATCAACTTTATGCAAAACCGCCAAAGCAATATGAAATTTAAATACGCTCATCATTGGCATTTTTAAATTTCCATTAATACTCAAAGTATCCTTATTTTCAACACCTTTCATAGAAACACCTACAGTAGCACTTTTACTTGAAATGATTTGTTGCAATTGATTTCTAAGTTCATTTGTACCCTGAGAAAAAACCTGAAAAGATAAGAAGGAAAAAAGAACTATAAAAAGCTTACTCATAAATTAAATGTGTCAATTTGGAAATTAGATAATTAGATAATGCTTCAGCACAATCTAAATTAATTATCTAATTATCTAATTTTCTAATTATCTAATTACGCTCTCTGCCTTACTGTGCGCTGCTCAATTCGCTTTTCGAATTTTTCTCCTTGAAAGATGCGTTGCACCATAATTCCCGGGATATGAATTTGATTTGGATCTAATGAACCAACCGGAACTAATTCTTCTACTTCTGCGATTGTGATCTTTCCTGCACCCGCCATACACGCATTGAAGTTTCGGGCTGTTCCTTTGAAAATCAGATTTCCGGCTTCATCGCCTTTCCAAGCTTTTACAATAGAAAAATCTGCTTTGAAAGCCTCTTCCATAATGTGCATTTTACCATTAAACTCACGCGCTTCTTTTCCTTCAGCAACTTCAGTTCCGTAACCTGCTGGCGTAAAGAAAGCAGGAATTCCAGCCTGAGCCGCACGACAGCGTTCTGCCAAAGTTCCTTGAGGCGTCAATTCAACTTCCAATTCTCCCGAAAGCATCTGACGTTCGAATTCGGCATTTTCTCCCACATAAGAAGAAATCATTTTTTTGATCTGCTTTTTCTGCAATAACAATCCCAAACCAAAATCATCTACACCCGCATTGTTGGAAATACAGGTTAAATCTGAAATGGATGTATTTACTAAAGCTGCGATTGTATTTTCAGGAATGCCACATAATCCGAAACCACCAAACATAATGGTCATACCGCTATCAATTCCTTCAATAGCTTCCTGAACGCTATTTACTTTTTTTGTTATCATAACAAACTATCTTTATTGCTGAATATTTTTGATAAAAATAAGATTTTTAGGTGAAATTATAACGATTTCGTAAAAATAAAACCCCAAAGAAAAATCCCTTTACAAATCTTTCAAAAGACTGGCAAAGGGATTGATATATAATTAGATATACATTATTGCAACAATGTTACAATTCAAATTCATCTGTATTTTGTTCGGTCTGTGTGGTATCTTTCACTATAACTGGCCTAGCATAACAGTCCACTTTTATAGAAAGGTTTGCAGGACGTTCAAATTCACCCTTAGAAACCTGAAGGCTTTTGTCAGCATAACATTTTTTCATAAAATACCCCCAAACAGGCAAAGCTGCAGTTGCTCCTTGTCCGTAAGTCAAACTTTTGAAACGTGCTGAACGATCTTCACATCCAACCCAAACTCCAGTTACCAAGTTCGGAACCATTCCCATAAACCATCCATCAGACTGGTTTTGCGTTGTACCTGTTTTACCCGCAATTGGGTTTGTAAACATGTATGGATATCCTGTCCAACGGTTATCTCCGCTTCCGCCGCCCTGTGTACGCAAACGTACACCAGAACCACTTTCTGTAACCCCTTGAAGTAACTTGATTACAGCAAAGGCAATATCTTTATTTAAAACGTCATGAGATTCTGGAATTGGTTCGTAAATAACCTCTCCGCTTTTGTTTTCAATTCTGCTTAAAAACTGTGGTTTTACATAAACTCCTTGATTTGCAAATGTACTATACGCCGCAACCATATCTTCAACTGTAATATCTACCGCTCCTAATGCGATTGAAGGCTGAACTGGAATTTCTGTTTTTACTCCTAATTTTTTTGTCAATTCTACAACAGCCTCTGGACTTGTTCTGTCAATTAATTTAGCCGAAACTGTATTAATAGAAGCCGCCAAAGCTTGTTTTAAAGTAACCATTCCGCGGTATCTGTAATCAGAGTTTCTTGGTTCCCAGTCTTCTGTTACATGGTGACGTCCTTTATGAATCATGAAAGGTCCATCAAGAATAGAATCACATGGCGACATATTTAATTCTTCGATAGCTGTTGCATAAACAAAAGGCTTGAAAGTAGATCCTACCTGTCTTGCTCCCTGCCCAACGTGATCGTATTGGAAATATTTGTAATTGATTCCTCCAACCCAAGCTTTAATAGCTCCTGTTTGAGGTTCCATAGACATTAAACCAGATTGTAAAAAGTGTTTGTAATAACGAATAGAATCTAGGGGTGTCATAGTGGTATCTCTTTCACCTTTCCAAGTAAAGACACGCATTTTAGTTTTTACTTTGAATGAAGCAATGATATCTTCCTCGCTTTTATCCATATCTTTCATCTGAGCCCAACGAACAGAATTTTTCATTGCTTGCATGATAATTCTATCTGTCTCAGCTTGTGTAATATTTACGAAAGGAGCATTTTTATTGTTTTTTTGATCAATAAAAAACTGCTGTTGAAGATTTTGCATGTGCGCAGCAACAGCTTCTTCAGCATAAGTTTGCATTCTAGAGTCTATCGTAGTATAAATCTTAAGACCGTCTTTGTAAATATCGTAATCAGATCCATCAGGTTTTTTATTTTCAGCAACCCATTTCTTCATATAATCACGAAGATATTCTCTAAAATAAGTAGCTATACCTTCACGGTGGCTTTCCAATTTAAATTTCAGCGTAATCGGAAGTGCTTGAAGTCTTTCTTTTTCAGCTTCCGAAATCATTTTTGCTTTTGCCATTTGCGACAAAACCACATTACGACGGTTTTTTACGCCCTGCGGATTTCTTACTGGATTGTATAAGCCTGAATTTTTGAACATTCCAACCAAAATAGCCGATTCATCAATTGTCAAGTCTTTTGGTTCTTTAGAGAAATAAGTCTGAGCGGCAGAACTTACTCCAACAGAATAATTTCCAAAATCATAAACGTTGCAATACATCGCTAAGATTTCGTTCTTTGTATATTGTCTTTCCAGACGAATGGCAATAATCCATTCTTTTATTTTTTGTACAATTCTAAAAGGTAGAAATTTCGATCCTTCACCGTGAAACAACTGTTTTGCAAGCTGTTGTGTCAATGTACTCGCACCACCATTTGTTCCTAAACTAAATACAGCTCTTAAAGTTCCACGCCCATCAATTCCTGAGTGGTCGTAAAAACGTGCATCTTCAGTTGCAACAAGCGCTTCAACTAAATTTTTAGGCAAATCAGAATATTTAAGTTGAGATCTATTGGTTTTGAAATATTTACCAATCACAACTCCATCAGAAGAGATAATTTCAGTAGCAAGGTTTGAGTCTGGATTTTCTAAATCTTCAAATGAAGGCATAGATCCAAATAAACCCCAAGAAGCAAATAAGAAAAAGGCTAGAACTCCTAGTAAAGAGTAGGCAAAAACCCGCCAAAATTTCTTTTTGTAATAATTAATATCCTTAACGCTTTTGGATTGATTGTTTTTTTTAGCAGCCATAACTATTTATCTAATCTTTTTGTTCTATTCTAAAACCAACGTCTGTAATTCCTTGCAAAGCTTCAACACCTGGAATTTTACCCGATTGTCTAACCGCTTGTTTGATGTGAACTTTGTATTTTCCTGTAAACTTCACATCTTCTTTGTAATAAAGCTTACTTTCTTTTATGTCAGAAAATCCATTTCCTAACAATGTTCCATCTGGCTCTGCCATTTGGTATTCTAATGTATCCACTTTTGTAAAACCGCTTGGTGTTTCAAGAGCAACAATTAAAAATAAATTATTAAACGGATAATTGTTATTGTCTCGTATGTTTACAAAGAGGTTGAACTTTTTTGTAGAATCTAAAACTGGCAGATCAAAGCTTACAACACTGTCTTTGTGCCAAGCACTTCCAACAGATTTATACTGATCAAATACTCTTTTTTTATCACAAGAAAAAAGAAGTATTCCTGCCAAAAGAAGAATTCCGCTATTTTTTATTCTCATTTTTAGTATTCGTTATGGGTTTTCTAGGTTCAGCAGCAGGTTTGTTTTCATTAGAATTTTGCTTATTCGGATTGTTCTTATTCGAATTATGCTTTTTCTTATGATTTTGCTTGTTTGGATTGTTTTGATTATTTGGCTTATTTGCATTGCCATTGTTTGCATTACCATTGTTCGGATTGTTATTTCCTGCCGGTTTAGCTTGGTTTACATTTTTCTCCTGCTGTGGTTTTGCCGGAGTCGCAACTGCAGCTGTTTCTGCATTTTGCTTGCGCTTGCGATTTGGTTTTTTCTTTCTTTTTGGCTGATCAAAACGAGTTAAACTTTCTTGACCCATTGCATTATTGAAATCTTTTTCTGGTTCTGCAATCACCTCAACAGCAAAGTCTTCTAAAGAAGAAACTTTGTTCTTTTGTTTATTCTCAGCAATAATTTCTTTTACCTGATCAATTTTTAAAACATGCCAGTTTGCGAAATTATTGGTATAGGCAAACCACATTAAACCTTTAAAAATATCTTGTTTTTGACAAACAGCATCTCCTTTTTCTGTGATTAGTTTGGTATCGTAATCTGGAAAATCTTTTAATGCGTCCATGTAAGTATCTAACTCATAGTTCAGACAGCATTTTAATTTACCGCATTGCCCTGCTAATTTCTGCGGATTCAATGATAACTGCTGATAACGAGCTGCAGAGGTATTTACACTTCTAAAATCGGTTAACCAAGTCGAACAGCAAAGTTCACGTCCGCAAGAACCAATTCCTCCTAAACGAGCCGCTTCCTGACGGAAACCAACTTGTTTCATCTCTACTCTAGTGCTGAACTCTTTAGCAAAATCTTTAATCAGCATTCTAAAATCGACACGATCATTGGCTGTATAGTAAAAAGTCGCTTTTGATCCGTCTCCTTGAAATTCGATATCCGAAATTTTCATTTCTAATTTATGCTGAATTGCCAATTCACGGGCACGAACCTTCATTGGTTCCTCGCGATCACGAGCTACAGACCAAATATCAATATCTTTTTGAGATGCTTTTCTATAGATTTTAGGTACATCATTACTTTCGTAATTCACGCCTTTTTTCTTCATTTGAATCTTTACCAATTCGCCTGTAAGAGTCACAATTCCAATATCATGTCCTGGTGAAGCCACAGTTGCAACAATATCACCAATACTTAAAGTTAATTTCTCTGAATTTCTAAAAAATTCCTTACGTCCGTTTTTAAAACGTACCTCAACACAATCAAAAATCGCCTCTCCATTAGACGGACTCATGTTTGAAAGCCAGTCAAAAACCGTCAATTTATTGCAGCTATCGGTGCCGCAAGTCCCATTATTTTTACAACCTTTTGGTGCGCCACCATCTGAGGTTGAACAACTTGTACATGCCATAATTATATATGTAGTGCCGCTAAAACGCAGCTTAAGTTCATAAACGTTTGATCGGTAAAGATAGTATTTTTTTTATTTGGCTATTTAAGGATTAAAACTAATGGTTTGTTAAATGTAAAAAGCGTTCCTAATAATCAAAAAATTAGCATTTAAAACTATTAAAGTAAAAGATTTAAACGTTGATTTTATCTTATTCTATTTTAAAAAACCCTATTCTATGCATTCAGAATAGGGTTTTGCTTTTATATGGGAATATTTTAAGTCTTTTTACTTTTTATCCTAAAATATATTTCTCAATTTTATGTTTTATCTTACAACATAGTTGATGAAGCCAGCAATTATCCGGACTGGTTCATCTAATACAATCTTTTATTTATAAATACCACTTCAAATGCAAACACAAAACCAGATTGAAAATTTCCTTTTTCAGGGAAAATTTGACGAGGCTAGAGAATGCCTAAATAACGGCGAAACCTTTAACGAACAATACCTTAAAAACAATTTTTCGCAAATAACAGCAAAGATTATTAACGCCAAAGAAATTGATTTTATAGAAAAATTAATCAAAGCCGGCTTTATTGAAACTGATATTTACGAATTGGACAGTTTCGACAAATCGATTTTTGCTCCTTTGGCACTTTATCTCAAAGACGATGAAAAATCATTGGCTTTCTTCAAAGAATTGATGTCAAAAATGGATAATATCAATGATGAAATCAGCGATAAAACTTTACTTGGATATCTCTTTGAAAAAGGAGCTTCACCAAAAGTCATAAAAATACTTATCGATGATTTTGGAGCAAATACGCAATATAAAAACAATGCTGGAGAAAATTTCATCTACACCGTTCTCAACACCTACAGCACAGATACAGAAAAGACAAAGGAATATATTTCCATTCTTTTGGAAAATGGTGTTGATATCAACGAAAAAAACATTGTGGGAACAACGCCTTTAATGTGCGCTGTTAAAAGAAGCAAAAAAGAATTTGTTCCGTTCTTGCTAGAAAATGGAGCCGATGCCAACGAAACCGACAACCTTAACAACACTGCTTTTTATTACGCCGTTGCCGAACAGTTTTCGTATGATATGTACGATGCACTGGCAACAGTTTCTTCACCCGATTTTAATATTGTCAACAAAGACGGGCGAACCTTATTCACTAATTTTATAAGTTCTGTTTCTGGATCTCCAAGCGATATTAAATTTTTGGAGAGATTGTTATCTGATGGTGCCGATATCAATTTCTGCGCGCAATATTACGGTCAGCCAAAATCGGGAATTGATTTTATTGTCGAAAAGAAATCGGATATTTTAAAATCGGTTTTAGAAAATGTTTCTTTAGATATCAACGAACAAGACAATCAGGGAAACACCATTTTGCATAAAGTCTGTGCTTACAATGTCAATTACGATGCAGAAATGGCTAAAGAAACGTATCGAAAAGCAAAATTGTTATTAGAGCAGGGCGCCGATATTTCGATTACCAATGACAAAGATGAAACCGCTTTAATGTTAGCTTCTGGAGATAATTTGAAAATTAAAACAGTCGAGCTTTTAATGAAATCGTAATAACTGAATTATACAAAATACCACATATATGTCAATGTCATTTATAATTGCCTGTGAAAACGGCAATCGAAAAATAGCGGAATTGCTACTTCAGAATAAAGAAGTAGATGTAAAATATACAGATGAAAAAGGTAGAACCGCTCTTCATTATGCCGCACACAGAGGTTATCTGGATATTGTGAAAATATTGGCTGAAGACGGAGCCGATATTAATTACGAAGATCATGCTGGCGAAACCCCTTTATTTTTTGCCTGTCTTCAAAAACAAAAACAGACTGCTTTGTATCTGTTGGAAAATGGTGCGGAAATTACCAAAAATGATAAATACGGAAATAGCCTACTACATTTGGTTGCTCAGACTGCTCAAATCGAAATTGCAACAAAGTTGCTTGAAGCCGGAGCAGATGCTAATTTATTGAATAACAATGGAGAAACTCCCCTATTATTGGCTTCTGCAAAACTAAACAGAGAAATTATTCAGCTGCTTTTAGACAAAGGTGCCGATATAAATGTAACTGATAAACAAGGAAATATACCTCTGATTTATGCTTGTTACACCAAATCAATCCCGATGGTGAATTTACTTCTGGACAACGGTGCAGACATCAATCACGTAAATCATTCTGGAGAAAATGCGCTTTTAATTGCGTGTTATGAAACCAACAGAATGTTGGCTAAATTATTGATTGAAAGAGGATCAGACGTATTTACTTCAAGTAACAATGGATATTCGCCTATTTGGTACGCTTGCGCAAATAATCAAAAGGAAATTGTGTCTTTATTTTTAGAAAACGGAGTTGATGTAAATTACAGTAAACCTTTGGCCAGCGATACATCTTCAATGAATGATTATTTAGATTGGATTGTGAGTGCAACCAATATTTCTAACGAATCTAGTTTTACACTCAACAATTCGTATACCTATGGCGGAGAAAGCCTATTGCATGTCGCTACCAAAAAAGGCAATCTAAGCATGGTAAAACTACTAATTGAAGCTGGTGCCAATATCAATATTCAGGACGAGTCAGGAAATACGCCTTTACACTATAGCGCCGCAAACGGAAAGAAAGATGTTGTAAAATATTTACTGGACAATAAAGCCGATGCTTCAATCGTAAACGTAAAAGAGCAAAAAGCGATTGACTATTCGAATGTAAAAGGTTTCAATGAAATTACAGAATTGATTTTGAAATATGCTCCATCAGGAACTGTCGTAACTCCAATTCAGAAAGAAGAAACACCAAAAACAGACACTTCAAATTCGATGGAAGTAAAGAAAAAAGCATTACTAGATTTAAAAGAGCTTTTAGATGCTGGAATTTTAACTTCGGAAGAATTTGATATTGAAAAAAGTAAAATTTTAAAAGGATAAATAATAAACAAACTTAAAAAATGAAAAGAAACTTAAATACCGTAATCCTACTTTTAGCTGTAATCGCTACAAGTCTAACTTTTACCTCTTGCAACAACCTTTCACCAGAAAAAACTTTTGAAGTAGCAGCCTTAAACTCGAATTTATTATCTCGTTTTGGAAGTAAAGAAATCAATGAAAAACTGCAATCAGAAGCGCAAGTATATGATGAAAGCCAAAAAAAGATGGTTCCTTCTTCTTACTACGATGCTTTTAAATATGACATTACCAATCTGGAAATACGTTTTCAGACTATTAAAGATATTCCTGAAGACGATGACAACAAAGAACTTCTTCAGGCTTCAAAAGATTTATTTTCTTATGCCATTGCCAAACAAAAAGAAGGTTATTTGCCAATTGCTAAACTAAAAGACGAAAAAGCTTCGCCTGAACAGATAGAAAAAGCAATCTCAGATTTTGACACCTCAACTCAAAGTGAAATAGATGCAAAATTTACAAAACTAATGAATGCAGCAAAAGCGTATGTTGAGAAGCATAATATCAATGCTAAAATTGGTGCCTGAAATCAAATATCTTGACAAATGATTTTAAAAAGGAACAAAAAGAATGGCAAAGAAAAAGAAAACGCTTCCGAAAAATTTTAACGAATTAATTGAGAAGAAAGACATTGAAGCTTTGAAAGCTGTATTTGACACCTGCGAATTGGACGCAAGAGGCGGCTACGGAAAAACAACAGCGTTAAGCTTTTGGGGTATTCCCGATGAGCTTATAATTTGGCTAGTAGAAAATGGTGCAGATTTGGAAGCGGTTGATACTTATAACCGTACTGCATTACATCAAAACGCCATGATACGAACTGGTAAGGTTTCAACTTTATTAGAACTCGGTGCCAATATACATGCAAGGGACGATTATGGCGATACTCCTTTGCATTTTGCAAGTGGAAGTGGCTTTAATGTTGATGCTGTCAAAAAATTGATAGAATATGGAGCAGACACCAATGCGTTGAATAATTACAAACAAACTCCTTTGGAACGTGCTTTGGTTAGAGCAAATAACATTGACCTTAAAAATTTGGCCGAAATATCAAAAATACTTTTAAAATCTGATATCGAAATAACTCAAACTATGAAAGATGCCGTTGTTCGAAGGGGAGAAGATTTTGAATTTCATAGAGAAAATTTCAACAAAGATTATTTAGAAGAGACAGACCATGCATTAAAGCAACTGTATGAAATGTATAATGTTCCGCCTGTAAAAAGACGCATTCTGCACGACGGTGTATCTCCCATTTCTGTAACTGGCACAACCTGGGAAAAACAATTCGAAGAACTATGGGAACTCTTAATACCATCAAAAGGCAGTTCAAAAACCATACAAGGCGAAGTAGTGCGCATTTCGGGAAAAGTACGAGATGAAATATATAGAAATGGCGGTGGAAATTGGAATATCGATTTTAAAAAAATGTTAGATGCCTTTTTTATCCATTTGTCCTCAAATAATTCACTGTCTGCTAACGAACTGGCAAAAGCAGATTTAATTATAAAATATGTTCGCAAAAATGGAGACGGAGAAATCGACGAACTTAATTTTTTATGCGAACTCGCAACTAAATGGGTTCTTGCCAATACGACACCCATTTTGCTAAGCGAAACAAATTACAAAAGATAAGATTATAAAACATTTTGAACGATACAACAATGTTTTTCTATGAAATCTAAAAAACTATTATGATTAGAAACTTACTTATTACAGTCCTTATTTTACTATTTACTGGGCTTTCAAGTTGCAATAAAACCAAACAAAAGACAGAATCTTCTCAGGTTACAGAAATTCCAACTGTTCCAGAAGTTTTTGAAGCAGATACAGCTTCAATCGAAATAAAGAAAAAACCTGAAGATTTTATTCCGAAAGGATATGTCCCTTTTGATACCATTAAAGGAGATTTTAATAAAGATGGACTGGAAGATTATATTCTAATCATTAAAGGAACGGATAAAAGTAAAGTGATTCAGCACGAATATCGTGGAGAACTAGACCGAAACCGCAGAGGAATTATTGCGCTATTAAACAAAGATAACGGCTACGAACTGGCTAGTAAAAACTATGACTGCTTTTCTTCTGAAAACGAAGATGGAGGTGTTTATTATGCTCCCGAACTTGACTTTGAAATAAAAGACGGAAAATTATACATAAACTATGCTCATGGAAGATATGGCTATTGGCAGTATACTTTTAGATATCAAAATTCAGATTTTGAACTAATTGGTTATGATGCCAGCAGTAATCGAGGACCTATTGTACTTACACAAACCAGCATTAATTTCCTTACTCGAAAAAAGATTGTAGATCAAAACATCAATGAAAACACCTATGATGAAGATGAAGTTTTTGAAAAAAGTGAAAGTAAAATCAAAAGAACAAAACTTCTTAAATTATCTAAAATTAAAGATTTTGATGAACTTCATCTTTCGGAAGAATAAAATCAAAACCCCTATTCTGTAATATTACAGAATAGGGGTTTTGATTTTTAAAAAGGTATTTCTATGTTTCTTTAACCGTAATAATTTTTACTGGACAAGCTTTTGCAGCAAGTTCACAACTTTCTACAATGGCATGATTAGGAGATTTTAAAGTGAAAAATCCTTTTGCATTCTGCGAATGAAGTAAAACCGATTTTCCATCTTTTTTCGACATCTGGAAATGAACGGGATCCATTTCGACGCAATAATTACAACCAATACATTTGTCTCTCTGTAAAGTAATGATAACCATTATGCCTCCACGATTTTATATAGCTTGTCCGACATTCTGATTCTAAACGGAAGTTTGAAAGTACAATCGTCTCCTTTTGTTGCTTTTTCTGCCGTAAGATCGTTCACAAACATTTCATCGATAATCATTTCCTGCGCTCCTGTGCTTGGTCCTGTTACCAAAATTTTATCTCCGACTTTAATATCATAAGCTTCAATTTTGAATTGTCCAACCTCGGCTTTAGGAAAATAGTGCGTTCCTTTTCCAACATATACCTTTTTCTGTGTTGCTGCAGATCCCGGAATATCGCTCCATTCTCCTAATTCTTGACCTAAATAATACCCTGACCAGAATCCGCGATTGTAAACCGTTTCTAGGGCTTTCATCCAGACTACTATTTTTTCTTTAGAAAAAGTCCCCTCGTAATATGCATCAATCGCTTCACGGTAGGTTTTGGTTACTGTCGCCACATATTCTGGCGCACGTCCTCGCCCTTCGATTTTTAAAACCTGAATTCCAGAGTCAATCACTTGATCTAAGAAATCCAAAGTACATAAATCTTTTGGCGACATCATGTATTCATTATCCAATTCAATTTCGAAACCCGTTTCTTGATCGATAACAGTATATTTTTTTCGGCAGTTTTGCTTGCATGCACCACGATTCGCAGATGAGTTATGCGAATGCAAACTCAAATAACATTTTCCAGAAACCGCCATACACAAAGCTCCGTGGCCAAAAATTTCGATTTCTACTAAATTTCCGTTCGGCCCTTTAATCTGATCTTTTTCTATTTGTTGTGTGATTTTCTTTACTTGACGTAAACTCAATTCACGACTTAAAACCATCGTATCGGCAAATAAGCTGTAGAATTTAATGGTTTCAATATTAGTAATATTCAATTGAGTTGAAATATGAACTTCCATTCCTATTGATCGCGCCATCGCAATTACGGCTTGGTCAGAAGCGATTACCGCGGTAATATTGGCTTCTTTCGCTTTTGTCAATAATGTTTTTACAACCGACAGATCGTGATCGTAAATAATGGTATTTAAAGTAAGGTAGCTTCGAACATTTTTAGCTTCACAACGATTGGCAATTTCTTTTAAATCTTCAATAGTAAAATTAACGGTAGATCTTGCGCGCATGTTTAGTTGTTCAACACCAAAGTATACAGAATCACTGCCATTATCTAAAGCAGCCTGAAGCGACTCAAAGTCCCCAGCGGGAGCCATGAGTTCAATTTTGTTTGTAATTGTCATTTTTGATTTATTATTCCGATGACATGTTTTTCGAATCTAATCATCTAACAATTGACAAAAATAATGCGGTTTAAATTAGATTTCTATGATTTATATCATAGTCTACATTTTAAAAATTATTCGAAGTAGCCCACGGTTTTCCTCTCAACATCTTTTTCAATATAACCTGTGGTTTCAACCACGGGGAACGTATAACAATCATTTCTCTCCCAATCCATGCAATCTTACAAAATCATCAAATTCATCTTGTCCATTTTTCTTGAGATGATGCTGTTTTTGATTTTTTATATAATTGTAGACTGCCTCTAACTGAGATTCACTGACAGAGAAAGCACCAAAACCAGTTTGCCAAGCAAATTTTTCCAGGATAAATTCTCCTCTATTTATAAAATGAGAAGAACTTCCTTTTAATTTGCTTTACAATATCTGTGATGGTTTTTTGTGGATTTTGTAAAAATAAAACATGCACATGATCGGGCATTCCATTTATGATTCTCACGGGACAGCCAAGTTCTGTTAACTCTTGCCAAATGAAATCGTACAATGTTTTCTCAATTGAAAAGTCAATTAATTCCTGGCGTTGTTTGGTTGCCCAAATTACATGAATCCATAATTTGGTAAAGATTGTGACATAAATAAATTAGCATAAAAATTTATGCTAATTTACAATTTTATACAATTTATCTGACAAACGAATACGGAATGGAACTTCAAAAGTAACCTTATCACCAATTTTAGCAGTTTGAGTCTCTGCTCCATTTACGATGATTTTATCCAAAACTAATTCCTGATCGCCTGTTGTTGGACCAGAAATAAGAATTTTATCACCGCTGTTTAATTCGTGATTTTCTATTGTAAACTGTCCAACTTGTGCTTTTACATAATAATGTTCAGCTTTTCCAAGAAGTACTTTTTTTACTTTTACTTTCTGACGAATGTCTGCTGGTTTTTGGGCTGTAGCCAAAGCAGTTTCTGGCAGCTCTCCAGAATGTTTGAATTTCAAGTTTTCAGATTTACCTTTTCTAAACACTTTGTTACCAACTTGTTTTCCTGTTCTTAAGCGAACTTGGTCAACCAATGGCATGTGGATAATTTCGAGACATTCTGTAGAACAACAATTTTCCATTGCTGCTTTACATTCATCACATTGAATAAATAGCAAATGACAACCATCGTTTTCACAATTGGTATGGTTATCACAAGGTTTTCCGCATTGGTGGCATTGTGAAATGATATCATCTGTGATTCTTTCTCCAAGACGATTATCAAACACGAAGTTTTTACCAATGAACTTGCTTTCTAAACCTTCTTCTTTCAATTGTTTAGCATAATTAATAATTCCGCCTTCTAATTGATAAACGTTTTTAAAACCTTGGTGTTTAAAGTAAGCACTTGCTTTTTCGCAACGAATTCCTCCAGTACAGTACATTACAAGATTCTTATCGTCTTTATGATCTTTAAGCTGATCGTTGATAATGGGCAAACTCTCTCTAAAAGTTTCAACATCTGGAGTGATTGCGTTTTTAAAATGCCCTACTTCACTTTCGTAATGATTTCTAAAATCAACCACAATCGTATTCGGATCATCTAAAATCTCATTGAATTCTTTGGCTTTCAAGTGAACGCCTATATTGGTAACATCAAAAGTGTCATCGTTTAAACCGTCTGCAACAATTTTGTGACGAACTTTGATTGTTAATTTTAAAAACGAATGGTCATCATGTTCTACAGCTTCATTCAACCGAATGCCTTTCATGAAATCATACACTTCAAGAGTTGTTCTAAAAGCCTCCAAATTTTCGGCAGGAATACTCATTTGAGCATTTATCCCTTCATTGGCAACATAAATTCGGCCTAATGCATCTAGGGCATTCCAGGCTACGAATAAGTCATTACGAAATTTTTGTGGATCTTGAATTTTGGCATACGCATAGAAAGACAACGTTAGTCGTTGTTTACCTGCATCATCGATCATGATAGCTCTTTCTTCTGCGCTCAAAGTGTTATACAGTTGCATGCTATAAACAGTTTTAAGTTAAGAATATTTTTTTGAGCTGCAAAATTAGGGAAAAAGGTTCTAAGTTACAAAGGTTCTGAGGCACTAAGGTTTGATTTATTGAGATTTTGCTTTAAAAAATCTATTCTTTCTCTTCTAGCAATGCTCTTTTGACCTCATTAAGTTCTGCAATTTTTTCTGCACTTACTTTAGGATATTCCAAATCCATTTCATCCAAGGCATGAATTATTGCAGAAGCAATTGCAATTCGTGCATACGATTTATCGTCGGCTGGAATTACATACCAAGGCGATTTTTTGGTAGATGTATTTTTGATTAATTCTTCATACGCATGCATATAATCATTCCAATAGCCTCGTTCTTTGGCATCGGCTGCACTAAACTTCCAGTTTTTATCCGGATTGTCAACCCTATCAATAAATCTTCTTTTTTGCTCTTCTTTAGAAACATTTAGAAAAAATTTAATGACAACTGTTCCGTTTCTATTTAAGTACTTTTCAAAGTTTCGAATATCTTCAAAACGATTCTCCCAAATATTCTCGTTTATTAGTTTTTCAGGAATTTTTTGGCCTTTTAATATCTGTTCGTGAACACGAACTACTAGTACCTCTTCATAATAAGAACGGTTAAAAATTCCTATTCGGCCTCTTTCAGGAAGATGTTTCTGGCAGCGCCATAAATAATCATGATCTAATTCTTCCGAGCTTGGTCCTTTAAAAGACGAAACCTGACAACCTTGCGGATTTATTCCAGACATCACGTGCTTAATTGCACCGTCTTTTCCTGCTGCATCCATGGCTTGAAAAATAATAAGAACCGACCATTTATCTTGTGCGTATAAAATATCCTGCATAGCAGCAAGTGCTTTGACTCCCATTTTTAATGTTTTTCGGACCGAAATATGGTCTCCTTCTATAGAATAAGAAGTTGGTTTGTCCTTTAATGTGAAGTTCTTATCGTCTCCAACACAATATTGCTCAGAAAATTTTTTTGCCCGATGTAATAATTCTTTTTTAGTTAATTTTTCTAAATCATTATCATCCTTTTTCATTCCCTTGTGTTTTTTCTTACTATTTTTTGACATGATTCCAAAAGTTTTTGAATTATTATTACTTGTTTGATAGATAATTTATTCTTACAAAAAACGCAGTTTGTCGGCAGTTAATAGTGTTTCATCCGAAATTTAGTTAGTAACTGATAAACAGATAGATAAAATTTTAACTAAAATTAACAAAATTCGTACAATATCTAACCACCTATCCAAAAAAACGCTAACTTAGCTCATGCACTTTATTGGTTTTTAGTCAATTGTATTTAAATGAATCTTATCTAAAGAATTTAACAATGAACAAAATCTATTCTTCCGCAATCTTATTTAGTTTCTTATTTTTTTCCTGCAAAAAAGAAACCCCACCAGCTCCCAAACCATTAGAAATTTTGGTCACTTCAGTTTTACAGCAAGATGTAAACTTAGAATCTGAATATACGGGGCAGACTTTTGGTCAATCTGATATACAAATTAACCCACGAGTTGATGGTATCATCGAAAGTATGAATTTCAAAGAAGGAAGTTTTGTCAAGAAAGGACAAGTGCTTTATACAATTGATCCGTTGCCATATAAGGCAAAACTTAACGAAGCGCAAGGAATTGCAGCAGAATCGCAGGCACGATTATCTAAAACCAAATCAGATTTGGATATGATTACTCCTCTGGCCAAAATGAATGCGGTGAGCCAGCGAGAATTAGTTTCGGCAAAATCAGCATATTCTGCTTCACTAGCTCAAATAAAAGCTTCCGATGCTTCTGTTCAAAATGCTAGAATTGAATTGGGTTATTGCCAAATTTTAGCTCCCATTTCAGGATTAATCGGTATTTCTAAAGTTCGCGTCGGTGATTATGTCCGACCTGGTGCCATGTCTATTTTAAACACCATTTCTGATCTTGGCGATGTGAGAGTGAGATTTACTATTAGCGAGCAGGAATTTCTGCGCCTTTTTAGAGAGTTTAGCAAACCTAATTCTGCTTTAAAAGGCTCTGGCGCCATTGTCACTATAAAATTATCTGACGGTTCTGTCTATCCAGAAAAAGGAAAAGTAAGTTTTGCCGACAGACAAATTGATCCTTCTACGGGAGCAATCACATTTGAAGCGGCATTTCCTAATCCTGATAAATTACTTCGTCCGGGTCAATATGTAAAAGTCGCTTTGCTTACCGACATTCGTAAAGAAGCCATTGTAATACCGCAACGAGCCGTTATCGAAGTTCAAGGAATCTATCAAGTTTATGTAGTGGGCAATGATAATAAAGTCCAGATGCAGATTGTAAAACCAGGCCCTCCTGTTAAAAACGGTTATATTATTGAAGAAGGATTAAAACCAGGTGATAAGATAGCCATGGGAGGTACTTCTTTACTGAAAAACGGAAGTGTTATTACTCCTAAAATTGTTCAATGGCAATTGGGAGATCCAGAAACTGTAGCCGCAAAGTAATCTAAATCACATACTATTATGGGAGAATTTTTCGTCCGAAGACCAATTGTTGCCATTGTAATTAGTATTATTATTGTGATACTTGGATTACTGGCACTGCAAAAAACACCTATTTCGCAATATCCGGATATCAATCCGCCAGTTGTAAAAATCACTACTTCTTTTACAGGAGCGAATGCGCTCAATGTAGAACAAGCAGTTGCTACTCCTATCGAGCAAAAAGTGAACGGTGTCGAAAATATGTTGTACATGAAATCAGTTAATACTTCTGATGGTGCTTGTACCATTGAGGTAACTTTTGACGTAGGTACAAATTTGGACAATGCCAATATGCTAACGCAAAACAGGCAAAACCAGTCTGCTCCATTTATGCCTTCAAGCGTAAAACAGCAGGGTGTAGTGGTAAAAAAGTCCCTTTCATTCCCGATGATGCTATTTACCATTACATCCAATAATCCAAAATACGATGCAAAGTTTTTAAATAACTACGCCAGCATCAATGTTGTTGACCAACTTGCCCGTATAAAAGGAGTTGGAGAGGTTGCTCTTTTTGGAGGAAGCGATTACTCGATGCGTATTTGGCTAAAGGCAGATATAATGAACAAACTCGGCGTAACGGTTGAAGATGTTAAAAATGCCCTGAATGCACAAAACATGATTAGCCCAGGAGGAAAATTTGGAGCTGAACCCGCACCTCCAAATACCGAATTTACATATGGTGTTACGCTCCAAGACCGATTAGTAACCGAAAAAGAATTTGGAAATATCGTAGTTCGAAGTAAAGAAGATGGAGCTCAGGTTTTATTGGCCGATATTGCCAGAATCGAATTAGGAACTGAAAATTACAGCTCAACAGCCAGAAGAAACAGTTCTCCAAGTGCTGTTATTGCTTTATACCAAATGCCAGGAAGTAATGCTCTTGATGTGGCAGAAATGGCAAAAACAACCATGAAGCAATTGTCTGAAAGATTTCCTCAAGACATTGTATATCAAGAATCTTTAGACACAACATTGGCTATTACTGCAGGAGTTGATGATATTGTGCATACCCTTTTTGAAGCCATTATATTAGTTATTTTGGTAGTTTTTATATTCCTTCAAAACTGGCGTGCTACTTTAATTCCGTTAATTACCGTTCCTGTTTCTTTAATTGGTACTATTGCCGTTTTTCCAATGTTAGGTTTTTCTATCAATACACTTTCGCTTTTAGGATTAGTATTAGCAATTGGTATTGTGGTCGATGATGCTATTGTGGTTGTAGAAGCCGTAATACATCATATCGAGCATGGGAAAAATCCGCGTGAAGCGACTATTCAGGCCATGAAAGAAGTTTCTGGACCTGTAATTGCAATTGCTTTAATTTTATGCGCCGTATTTATCCCAGTTGCTATGACCCCTGGAATTACGGGACGTTTTTATCAACAGTTTGCTATAACCATTGCCGTCTCGGTCGCCTTTTCGGCATTTAGTGCTTTGTCATTAAGTCCCGCACTTTGTGCCATGCTTTTAAAACCAACAAAACCTATTGATCAGCAAAAAGGATGGCTTGCTAAATTCTTTTCTTGGTTCAATAGGGTTTTCGAAAAAGTTACAGGAAAATATATTGGCGGAGCAACATTTTTTGCCAAAAAAGCAATTCGTATTGTTATTCTGCTAGCTGTCATACTGGTTTCAATTGTCCTTTTAGGCAAAAAGATTCCGTTAGGCTTTATTCCGGAAGAAGATCAAGGCTATGTTTTAGTAAATATTGCTTTACCTCCTGCATCATCTTTACAGCGCACCGATGAAATATCGAAAAAAGTTGACAGTTTCCTTAAAGAAGAAAAATCTATTTTATCTTATACTACGATAAACGGATTTAGTATGCTTACAAACTCTTATCAGCCAAATAATGCTTTCATTTTTATTTCCCTAAAACCTTGGGAAGAAAGAGCTGAAACGGCTAAACAGTTTGTAGACCGCTTCAATAAAAAACTGGCTACTCAAATTACAACTGCGACATGTTTTTCATTTGGTCCGCCGGCAATTCAGGGTCTTGGTGCCTCTGCAGGATTTAGTTTAATGTTACAAGACCGAGGAGGAAATACGCCTCAGTATTTAGCAGAACAGACACAAAATTTTATTGCCGCGGCACAGCAACGTCCTGAAATAAAACGAATTTACACCACTTTTAATGCTGGTACTCCACAGATTAAACTGGATATCGACAATGACAAAGCAATGAAATTAGGAATACCTGTTTCTAAAGTCACCGAAGCACTTGGAGCCTTTTTGGGAGGAAGTTATGTAAATGACTTTAACCGTTTTGGACGGCAATATAAAGTTTATGTACAAGGAGAAGCTGTCAATCGTGTGAAACCAGAAGATTTAAACATGATTTATGTGAAGAACAATAAAGGCGACATGCTTCCAGTCTCAACATTGGTTACAGCAACTAAAGTATCTGGACCTGATTTTACGAATCGTTTAAATTTATTTCGATCTGCTGAAATTGGAGGTAGTCCAAATGATGGTTACAGTAGTGCGCAAGCTTTAACTGCATTAGAAGAAGTGGCCAAACAGACCTTGCCAGCAGATATGAGTTACGATTACATCAACTTGTCTTATCAGGAAAAACATTCCCCTGGCGGATCTTCTGTGTTTATTATGGCGTTAGTTTTTGTATTCTTAATCCTAGCCGCGCAATACGAAAGCTGGAAATTACCCTTTAGTGTACTCCTTGGAGCGCCTTTCGCCGTATTTGGAGCATTTTTAGGACTGCTTTTGGCAAGATTTGGAAGCGATGCTTATGTCAATAACGTTTTTGCTCAAATCGGACTCGTTTTACTTATCGGATTAGTAGCGAAAAATGCCATTCTTATCGTTGAGTTTGCGAAAGAAGAATATGAGAAAGGGAAACCGCTTTATGAATCGGCAATGTATGCCGCGAGACTTCGCTTTCGACCAATCCTGATGACTGCTTTTGCTTTCATTCTTGGAGTAGTTCCGTTACTGACCGCTACAGGTGCAGGTTCGCAAGCTCGTATTGTAATGGGAATGGCGGTATTCAGCGGTATGTTAATCGCAACAGTTTTGGGTGTATTAATTGTGCCTGGTCTATTTGTTATGATTGAAAGAATCGGAAAAAAGAAAGAGGAAACAATCGAAACAGCAGAAAATAATGTAGAATCAAATACTACAGACCATGAGTAAGAAATATAAAATAGTCGTTATCATATTGGTTCTTTCCTTATTTCCGGTTGGATGTATGGTCGGACCAAAATATAAAAAACCTGAGCAGTTAAAATCAGACTCTTATAAAAACGAAAGAAATTTAGACAGTCTCGCTTCGGTAACCAACCTAAAATGGTTTGATTTGTTTAATGATGATGTTTTAAAAGGTCTTATACAGAAAGGTCTCGAGAATAATTATGATTTAAAAATTGCGGTTTCAAGAATCGAGCAGTTTCGTGCCCAATTAGGCTATACAAAAGCAGATCTATTTCCTTCTTTTCAATATGGAGCTACAATAAACAGCAATGAGAAATACATTACTCCATCAACCGCTGGTGCGAGTATGTCTTGGGAACTTGATTTCTGGGGGAAATTTCGTCATGAAAATAATGCGGTCAAAAATGAACTTCTTGCTACAGAAGAAGCCCGTAAAGTAATATTGTCTGAAATCGTTGCTAATATTGCCATAGCCTATTTCCAGATGCGAAATTTTGATGATCAGCTGGAAATAACCAAACATACCCTCGAAACAAGAGAAAAATACTATCAGATTATAACCGAGAGATTCGAAAAAGGATATATCTCTGAAGTGGACAAAGTACAGATCGAACAGCAGGTTGCCATTGCCGAAGCGGCAATTCCTAACATTGAAAGACAAATAACCTATCAAGAAAATGCAATTGCGCTGCTTACAGGTCAGCTTCCTTCTGAAATTCCTAGAGGGAAAAGTAACACCGAGCTTCAGATAGTCAGTAAAATTCCATTGTCAATTCCGTCTGCCTTATTAGAAAACAGACCCGACGTCAAAGCGGCAGAATTAAGATATGCAGCAGCAAACGAAAGAATTGGCGTAGCTCAAGCAATGCGTTTTCCGTCTATTAATCTAGCGGCAATTGCTGGATTTGCCAGCGCCGATTTGAGCAATCTATTTCTCGGAAGTTCTTATATGCAAAATGCTTCGGGCGGAATTGCAGGGCCAATATTTGCATTTGGAAAAAACAAAAGAAGAGTTGAAATAAACAGACAACAGGCAGAACAATTTAAATTTCTTTATCAAAAAACCTATATCGAAGCCGTTTCTGAAGTAGAACAATCGATACAAAACGTTAGAACTTATCAAGAAGAATGGAAAGCCCGCAACAGACAAGTTCAAGCCGCTTTAATAAACTTTAAACTATCTCATGAAAGATATGACAGCGGTTACGTTTCTTACTTAGAAGTTTTAGATGTAGAAACGAATCTTTTTAATGCACAATTAAGTCTAGCGCAATTATCTGAAAGACAATTAAGCTCAATGATTGAATTGTACAAAGCCCTTGGGGGGGGATGGAATTAGTTTTAAGGTACAAAGGCTCAGAGAGGCAAAGGTTCAAAGATTTATACCTGATTCAATAAAAACGAAAAGCACCAATATGGTGCTTTTTATTTTTATTCTTTGTACCTCTTTGCCTTTGTTACTTTGAGCCTAAACCTTAGAACCTCAGCAACTCAGAACCTTAGTCGCTTAAAAATTAACAGAATTCGTTAAACGCATCTTGCAAATTCTCAGCGATTAATTCAGCTGGGCGTCCTTCGATGTGGTGACGCTCTAACATGTGAACCAGTTCTCCGTTTTTAAACAAAGCCATAGATGGCGAAGATGGAGGAAATGGAAACATATGTTGTCTTGCAGCATCAACAGCTTCTTTATCAACACCTGCAAAAACAGTAATTAAATGATCTGGTTTTTTAGCATTATCCAAACTCATTTTTGCTCCCGGACGTGCATTTCTTGCAGCACACCCGCAAACAGAGTTTACAACAACTAAAGTGGTACCTTCAGCTTTGATAGCATTCTCAACAGCTTCAGCACTATGTAAATCTTGAAAACCAGCTGCTGTTAATTCAGCCTCCATTGGTTTTACCATATCTAGTGGATACATATTCTTTTGTTTTAAATTGTACTTTTTGAACTGCAAAGTTACAAAGTTTACTCGCAACTAGTTAATTTGAAGTATAAAGTTTTGTTATAGTTTAATATTAAATTTTATATAGTATGTGTTCTCCTTCCTTAGTCCAATTTTCCAGCAATCTCTTTCGTTTCTTCTTTTGATTTTTTATGCGAAAACTGATAATTATATTGCTTCAAATGGCTATTCTTGCCTCTTACTGTATGTTTAGTAGTTAGAACTGTTTCTTTATTTTCTTCAGAAATTTCAATTGTCGATAGATAACTGCTGCAATATTTTTTTAGGGCATTAATGTTATCTACCCCAACAGAATAAATGGTCTTCTTGCCTTCATATTGTATATGAACCAGATTTGCTTTTTTTAGCTCTAATAAATGCTTAGATATTGTAGATTGTGCCAATGGAATTAATTCAACTATTTCACCACAAGTTCTTTGATCTCTTTTCCAAAGAAGAGTCATAATCTGAACTCTAGTCGGATGCCCCAGTGCTTTACAAATTTCAGCTATTGCTTCTGTTTCTTCATTAAATTTTAGGGGCTTGGCCATTCTTATTAATTTACAAATTCTTTTATCGTTAATTGTCTATGACAAGAGACATATTCTGTCTTTAATCAATGAACAAATCTAAATACAATGTAAATTCTATAACTACCCCTGAAAGCCGTTAGAATAAAACAATAAGACATTTTATTCACGCAAGCTTTTAGTTATTCATAATAAAAACCGCATTCTTCGGGCTATCAACTATTTTTTACGATTATAAATACTAATTGCCAAATTTCTTTTGATATGGATACGTCTCATAAATAGTATTATCCTCATTAATTGAAAATCCTTTTGCGGCATCTTTTCTTGCTACTTCAACTAGAGCTATAGCATCATCTCGAGATTTACCTTGCTTGAGCCAGCAAATCGCTTTATAATATTTAGCATCTGAGAATTCAGGATATATTTTTAATGCTTTATCAAAAATAGCAATTGCTTCATCCCATTTTTTAAGTTCATACTTGGCAATTCCCTGATAAAAATAAGCCGTAGGATGCTCCAACTGCTGTCTGTTTTTATAAATATCGTTCACATAATCATCCAAAAGATTTTCTGCTTTTTCGTATTCATTTAACTGAAGATAGCATAGCGCTTTATAAAAATTAAAAGAATGATCCATAACATAGCTGTTTCCGTATAATTTTATAGCTTCATCAAAATCAACAATGGCCGCTTTATAATTATGTGAAAAAATGCATTTCATAAAGGCACGATAAGAAAGCCAGCGTTCTTTATCATATAACACTGCTTTATCTAAATAAGGCATTCCAACTTCATACTTTTTGCATTTAAAATATGGCATTGCTTTCTGCTGCCATAAATACGCAATTGTACTGTCTTTTTTCAAACCTTCGTCAATACAATTTTGCCATTCAGACATTTCAAAACCATAATTATGCTTATAAGCACAGCTATCGAGATACTGAGTAACAATCTCATCTTGCGCTTTGTTTTTAGACACTTGCCCAAACGATAAAAGAGTAAAAAATAAATTAAATCCTAGAATAATGTTTTTCAATGGTTACGTTTTTTAGTTAGATTTATTTGAAAGAAAAATCACTCTAAATAACGCTTTAATAAATGGGATTTTTGGACACTTTAAAATAACTTTAACATCTTCAAAAAAACTCGTCTCTTCATCTAAAAATTTGAAAATCAATTTCGGATTTCCTTTTCGAAATAAGGAAGAAAAGATAGGTCTTCCCAGTTCGTTATGACGATAGAGAATATCCAAAAGCAATAAATCGTAAAACCAAAACTTAGACTTGGAATGAAAGCTTTTCATTTCGAAATTTTTCTCTTGAATGAACTCTACCAAATCTGAAGATTTTTTATCTGCGTTTTTAAAAGTATAACCTGTACTGGCTTTTGTCCAGCCGCCAGCCGTACCAATATTCAAAACCCGCTTGGTGTTTTTCTTCCAAAAAGGATAGCAAGTCATTGGGATACTTCCCTCCTCTTTTTCGAGGATTTCGTAGTCTTGTGCCCCTAGTTTTTTCAGATAAAGTTGGATTGCTTTTTCGTATTCTTCTTTCGGAAGGAGTTTTTCCGAAAATAAAGTATATTCGACCAAAGCCTCCGTTTTTGAAGTCGGCAAAACATACATAAAGCGTGTATTTCCTTTTTGTTCAATAGAAAAATCCATGAAAGTGACTTCTTCTGGATTGAAAACTTCCTCTTTCGTTTTTACAAACCAACCCACAAAATGCTGTTGTAAAACGGGATATTTGTTTTGCCTTTCGGCGAAAGCCTTAGTATAAATGCTATTAAAAAGGCAATTACAGGTGTATCGATTCTCTTCTGTTCCGACAAAAACGTGCGTTTCCAATTCATTGATATCGGTCACTTTTTCGTTTAAGAAAGTAATGTTTTGTTGTTTTGAAATGGCTTCAAAAACAAAATTATAGAAGTCTATACCGCTTACTTTGTTGTATGAATAAGGCTTAATCGCTAAACTTCGATTAAAATCTTCATTGGCAAACAAAGCCAAATCCCATTTTTTTGAAATAACAGAATTCCAAACACTTTCTTCTTTCTCCCAGAAACACCAGGTTCTGTCATTGGTTTTCTTTACATCTTGATCTAATAATAAAATGGATTTATCGGAGAATTTACCAGACAAAACCATTTTGTAAATCGTCATCAAAGATGCGAGGCCTGTTCCTGTAAAAATGTAATCGAAATGTTTGATTTGCGAAGAGTTCATTTTCAAAAATAAGAAATTTTATCCTTTTCCTTTTTCTAAAAAAATCAAAAAAGACTGCAATTTCTTATTCTGCTTTGCCTTATTAATTTTTAACCCTAATAAAAATGCTATTCTTTCAATTTGTCCAGAAGAATTTTAAAATCTTTGGTACCCATGTAAATGTTATATTGAAAGATGATTTCATTTTTCTCATTCAAAACGCATAAAGTCGGATAAGCGATTTGATTGTTAATCGTCCCGAGCTGCAATGCTAATTCGTGAACTCCAACATTATTACCTGTTGGCTGATATTTAAAGGTTTGTTTAAGGAAAGTAATATCTCGTTTTTCCTCTGCATTAAAAGGAATGAAATAGAAATCGGAGTTTAGTTTTTCTATAATTTCTTGATTCTTGAAAGTTGTCGCTTTCATTCTTTGACAAAACTGACACCAATCGGTATGGATAAAAACAATGATTTTTCGTTTCTGAATCTGTTGCAAACTGTCTACTTCTTCGAAAGTGCGGTTTTTTAACTGACCGAAACCTGTCAAAGTTATTCCGAAGAAGAAAATAAGTAAAACTAGCTGTTTCATTTTTTTGTTTTGTTTGCCACTTAAAGGTTTTTTTAATCTTTGACTTATAAATTTACCTAAAAGTATATCGTAATCCCAAAAATCCACGAATAGTTTGGTTTTGTCCATAAACATAAGTCGTATCAAACGTCAAACCGTATGGATTATCTGGCGTTACTAATACTTTTCCAGCTGAATCATATTGTACATTTTTATCAAATGGATCATTCGTCCTTGAAATCAAAAACGGATTGTTCTGCTTTGGCGTAAAGTTCAGCAGGTTTTTAATTCCTCCATAAACTTCAAAATCTTTCCATCCTGAATAAGTAAACTGAATGTTCTGAATACTATACCAAGGCGAATTAGGACTTCTTGGATCGGTTTCGCTCAACAAGGGCAATTTCATCGGACTGTAAACATTTCCCGTATAGTCCATTGATAAATTCCAAGGCTGAATTTTGTATGAAACACTCCAAGTTCCGGTGAAATTCTCAGTCAAAAAAGGTCTTTCTGAAATGCCGTTTTCTACATTTTTATTGTCTAAAACCGTTGCTCCCACAATAAATTTTAATCCCGATGGAAAATTAAGATCGATATTGGTGCTTATTCCCTGACTTATCGCATAACCGTCGATATTATCGTAAATGATTTCATTTGGATTGGTTTCGTAATCTGAAATGATTTTATTGCTGAATCTCGTGTAAAAAGCCGTGGTTTCGATTCCCATAAACGTTCCATTTCCGAAATTAATTTTCTGAATGTAATTTAAATTCACATTTACCGATTGTTCTGGTTTCAAATCATTTTTTATAATGACATCTCTTGAACCCGTCAAGGCCGCATGATCTTCGGTAAACAAATTCACAACTCTAAAACCCGTTCCAGCATTTAATCTAAAAATGGTGTTTTCGTTTGCCTTGAATCTATAGGCAAATCTTGGTGTAAAAATAGATCCATGAATAGAGTTATAATCGTAACGCATTCCCAATAAAACCTGACTTTTTGGAGAAAAAGTAATTTCGTCCTGAACAAAAATTCCTGGGAGCCAAGTATTTTCCGCTTCTTTGGTTGCCGGCGTGTTATCGTCATAATAAGTATATCGACTTGCAATTCCAGCTAGTAAATCATTTCGCCCGATTTTTTTATCCCAAGTCAGCTGTAAAAAACCAATTTTCTGATTGGCAATATAAGATGTTGTTCCATAACGGCTGTCCTGATAATGAACATTTCCAGAAAAAGAAAGCATCAACTTTTCTTCAAACGGCAGTTGATAACTTCCAATTAATTCGGCTCTTTTTGTATAAATACTTTCTCCATAAATTTCATCGCCACCACGATATTTTTTCTCCCAACGAATGTCTCCGCCCCATCGATCTTCGTACATTCCGCGTGCTGCAATCGTAAAAAGGCGATTATGATTTCGTTTAAAGTTCCATTTATTAAAAACCGAAATTCGTTCAGAAAGCGTAACATCAGTAAAATTATCTTTGTCTTTATCTATAACCTGATCGTAGTTGAAGTAATTAATTCCGATAAGTGAAATCGCTTTTTTTCCAACATTAAATTTCGTTGCTAAATCAAGATTGCTTTCAAAGTAAGAAGTCGTAAAATAATCGGCAGAAAAAGTCGGTGCATTAGTTGGATTTTTAGTGATAATATTAATTAATCCTCCAACGGCTTCACTTCCATAAAGAGACGACGCGGGACCTTTTACAATCTCGATTCGTTCCACCAATGAATTCGGAATTCCAGACAGACCGTAAACTGTTGACAGACTGCTTACGATTGGCATTCCGTCAATCATAACCAAAGTATATGGTCCTTCCAATCCGTTTATATGAATGTCGCCTGTGTTACAAACCCCACAATTGAGCTGTGGGCGAACTCCGTTTATGTTCTGAAGCGCATCGTAAATACTTGGAGTTGGGTTTTTCTTGAAGAAAGTTGGAGAATACACCTCAACAGGAACGGCGCTTTCTAATCTTTTTACCGGTTTTAACGTTCCGGAAACTACCACTTCGTTCAATTCATTTTGATCTTCTTCTAATTCAAAATCCAAATTCAGATTTTCACTTTCTAAAACTGAAATTCTTTGAGTTATGAGTTTGAATCCTGTTGAGGTTACATTTATTTTATACGTTCCGTTTGGGATATTTTCTAATTTATAAAATCCCAGAGAATCGGTTTGTGTTTTAAAGTTTGTATTTAATAATCGAATCGTAATTTCCTGATCAATTGGAAGTATACTTTCTACTTTTCCGGAAATATTCTGAGAGAAAATGCTTTGTGTTGAAATTATTAATATTGTCAAAAATAAATATTTCATTATTATAAAATTAAATTTAGACAAAACTAAAAATTAAATTTGACAAATAATTATTCTTAAAACAAAATTTTCAGACTGATTGAAATCAAGATGTTATATTTTTTTAAAACCACATAAGTTATATAAGATAATTTAAGTTTTTGCTAAAATGAACTTATATAACTTATATGGTTTAACTACTTTTTTCTATTGACTAAAAATCCTCGTCAATAAGTTCTTTATTAATTACCGCTCCAGCGAAAGAACCTGTAGAAACCGCAATGGCCACAGATCGCATTTGCGTTGTGCAATCTCCGCTAGCAAAAACTCCAGCAATATTTGTTTTCTGCATGCTATCTACTTTTAGCAAACCTTGTTCACTACTATCACATCCCAGAATTTCAGGAATTTTACAATGCTGTTCAAAAGGTGGTCTGGCATAAATAGCTTTTACCTCCACTTTTTCTCCGTTCTTAAAAATGATGTTTTTAATATAACCTTCATGATGCTCAAAAGAATCTATTTCTTGTTCAAAAATCTGAACATGATGATTTTTAAGAATTTGCGTTTGTTCTATACTCAATTCCGATTTTCCGTTGGTGCATAATCTCAGGTCTTTTGTCCAATTGGAGATTAATTTTGCAAATTCAAATCCTATTTCGCCATTGGCTATAATCGCAGTTTTTTCATTTTTTACTTCATAACCATGGCAATACGGACAATGCAAAACCGAAATTCCCCAACAAGCCGCAAAACCTTCAATTTCAGGAAGCATATCCTTAACTCCCGTTGCAAACAATACTTTTTTCGAAGTAAAAACAACTCCCGATTTTGTTTCAATTTCGAAACCATTTTTTGTTTTAACTGCTTTTACTGCAAGTCCATTGTAAAATTGAACCGTTTTATAAATATTAACTTGTAATTTGGCTTTCGCCGAAATAACTGCTGGCTTCTCACCGTCTTGTGTAATAAAATTATGTGAATGCGGTGTCTGTCTGTTGCAAGGCAAACCGCTATCGACAACCAAAACCTGACGTAATGAACGTCCTAAACTCATTGCGGCAGATAATCCGCTATAACTGCCGCCAATTATAATCACTTCAAAATGCTTCTGTTCCATATTTCTATTTTTAATGATTTTGTTTTCTATGTAATTTGTAATTGATTAAATGCCCGATGATCATTCCAATTCCTCCAAAATACATCAGATCAAGATGAACTTCGAAAAAGAGTTCTGTCAAAATACTAATCCAAATCAGCGCCATTGAAACAACCAAAATTGACGATACCAAAAGAGCTGATTTTTTTATAATTTTGAGAATTGCAAATAAACCTATCGAAGCAAATAGCAAATCTATAATTGGGTTGTGACTCAAGCCTAAAGGGAGAATCGTTAAAAGAGGAAAAATCAAACAATGGACCAGACAAATGGTTGCGCTCGAAATTCCTAAAATATCGTAAAAGGATGTGCTTATTTTCTTCATTATGTGTACTTTTGCTTAATGCAGTTTTGTTGCAAATATATACAATTTTATTAATTGCAACATTGTTGCGTTTAAATTTTAATTCTGTAAAAAATGAAGACTACACGTAATACCGCAGCAAAGACAGCTGTTTTAGAGGTGTTTGAGAAATCTAAAACGGCTCTTTCGCATACCGAGATTCACAAACAATTAAATGATTTATGTGATCGCGTTACCATTTACAGAATCTTGGATCGTTTGATTAATGAAGATGTAATTCATAAAATTTCAAATTTGGATGGAACGGTAAAGTATGCAAAATGCAATCATTCTCATCAGCGTGTACACATTCATAACCATGCTCACTTTAGTTGCGAGAATTGCCATGAGATTACTTGTCTTGAAACTGTAAAACCGAGTTATATCATGCCGCACAATTATAAAGTAAACGAAATCAATTTTACATTATCAGGATTATGCCCGAATTGTTTAAATTCTAACATTTAACTTTTAGACTCGTCTAAAAATATTGTTTCGCGAATATAATTTTTCTCTATATTTGTGAAAACAATACTTTTACAATGACCAAATCTTTAGAAGAAGTCCACGAATCGGTTGCTACACAAAACAAAAAAAAAGGTTTTAGAAAAATTTTAGCCTTCTTAGGCCCTGCATATTTAGTAAGCGTTGGATACATGGATCCGGGAAACTGGGCGACTGACATTGCGGGCGGAAGCCAATTCGGATACACTTTAGTCTGGGTTTTGCTGATGAGTAATTTAATGGCGTTGCTTTTGCAGAGCTTAAGTGCACGTCTCGGAATTGTAACACAGCGCGACCTTGCACAAGCCTCTCGAGAAACCTATTCCAAATACATCAATTACATTTTATACTTTCTTGCCGAAATTGCAATTGCGGCCTGCGATCTGGCAGAAGTGCTCGGAATGGCAATCGGAATTAATCTGCTTTTCGGGATTCCGTTGCTAGAAGCCGTTTTAATTACCGTTTTAGACACCTTTTTACTGCTTTTCCTGATCAATAAAGGAATTCGTAAGATGGAAGCCTTCATTATTGCTTTGGTGGCCATTATCGGCTTTTCTTTTATTTTTGAAATGATTTTTGCAGAACCAGAAATGGGTAAAGTTTTGCAGGGTCTTATTCCGTCAATTCCAAATTCGGCTGCCTTATATATTGCAATCGGAATTATTGGAGCAACTGTTATGCCACACAACTTATACTTGCATTCGTCTTTAGTACAAACTCGAAAATTCGATAGAACGCCAGCGGGAATCAAGCAGGCTTTAAAATACAATTTAATCGATTCTACGATTGCTTTAAATCTTGCTTTCTTCGTAAATGCAGCCATTTTAATTCTTGCCGCAGCGACTTTCCATAAAAACGGAATGTATGAAGTTGCCGAAATTCAAGATGCACATCAATTTCTGGAACCTCTTTTAGGAACGAAATGGGCTCCAATCTTATTTGCCGTTGCCTTAATCGCCGCTGGGCAAAGTTCGACTGTAACGGGAACGCTTGCTGGACAAATCGTAATGGAGGGTTATTTGCATTTTAGAATTCAGCCTTGGGTTCGTCGAATCATAACGCGTTTAATCGCTATTATTCCCGCTGTAATCGTGATTTTGATTTACGGAGAAAGCGTGACCGGAAAACTGTTAATTCTTAGTCAGGTCATTTTGAGTTTGCAATTGGGTTTTGCGATTATTCCGCTTATCCATTTTGTAAGTGATAAATCGAAAATGAATGGTTTTCATATTTCTAGAACGACTCAAGTTGTTTCCTGGATTATTGCCACTATCATTGTTTCTCTAAACGCGAAATTGGTTTATGACGAAATTACTTCCTGGTTAGAAAGTTCAAATCATCCAATGGTTCTTTGGTTCACGGTCGTTCCACTTGCTATCGCATTCTCCGCTTTATTGCTGTACATCGTATTCAAACCATTTATTGCCAAATTCAAATCAAAAACCATAAATCACTCCCCACACAATTTAAAATTGAAGTTTTCGCCAAGAGAAAGCCAAAGCATCAAAAACATTGCAGTCTCTGTAGATTTCTCACATGCCGATGAAGCCGCTTTGAACAAAGCCTTTGAATTGGGTGGCATTGACACCGAATATACCCTCATTCACATTGTAGAAACGGTTGGAGCTTTAATGTATGGCGTTAATATTCACGATCATGAAACTACTATCGATGAAAAATTATTATTAAAATATAAAGAAATGCTTTCCGAAAAAGGATTCAAGATTAAAACCGAACTCGGATTTGGGAAACCAAACACCGTAATTCCGAAAATTATAAACGAAGGAAATTTCGATATCTTAGTTATGGGAACCCACGGCCACACTGGATTGAAAGATATTCTTTTTGGTACGACAGTAGATAAATTGAGACATAAAATTTCGATACCTTTGTTGATTGTTAAATAAAATAGGCTCAAAGGTTCAGAGTTACAAAGGGACAAAGGTTTTTATGCTTTGAACCTCTGTCCCTTTGCACCTTTGTCCCTTAAAAAAGAAAAAAATGACCTTTTCAGAAGAAAACTACTTAAAATCGATATACCATCTGACAGCGGCTTTAGAAACTGAAGTGAGCACAAATGCTATTGCGGAAATTATGGAAACGAAAGCTTCCTCTGTAACCGATATGCTTAAAAAACTGGCAGAGAAAGATTTAGTAAATTATAAAAAATACCAAGGGGTTTCTTTAACCGAAAATGGAAAACTAGCCGCTAAAATGATTGTGAGAAAACATCGTCTTTGGGAAGTGTTTTTGGTGGAGAAACTAAACTTTAGCTGGGATGAAGTCCACGATATTGCAGAGCAGTTAGAACACATTAAATCGGAACAGTTAATTAACCGTCTAGATGATTTTCTTGGAAACCCAACCGAAGATCCACATGGCGATCCAATTCCAGATGCAAATGGGCGAATTATTAAAATTGAAAAACAGCTTTTATCTGAGCTTGAAGAGAATCAAATCGGAGTTTGTGTCGGCGTAAAAGATACTTCTTCAGAATTCTTAAAGTATCTGGACAAACAAGGAATTGCTTTAGGTTCTAAAATTGAATTTATATCTAAAGAATCTTTTGACTTATCGGTTAAAATTAAAGTAAATGAAAGAGAATTGTCTATTTCAAATAAAATTGCTTCTAATTTGTTTGTGAAGCTTGTGTAATATATTTGACTAATGGATTTCGATTTACTGCTTTATATAATTTTTCAAATTCCACTGGGTTTTATTATCTCCAAACAAGATCAATTACATAAGTCTGATATTTTTCTAAAGTTCTTTTCTTTTGCATTAGTTTTATTTATAGGAGGAGCATTCTTCCTTTATGACAAACAAAAACTAGCCTATTTGGGGTCGCAAACATCTTTGATATTCTTGTTTCTTTATAAAATTATTCGAAACATTTATTATCCTATTTTCCTGAGAGAACCTGAATTTTCAAAAACACCAAAGCACAAAATTGACATAATTCCAACACTATTTATTTTTACAGGAACAATAGCATTACCTTTTATAATTGACACTTTTCTCGTTCAGAAACTTATAGCTAAAACCTAAACAATCCCTTTCTCAATCATTTCCAGCATGACTGGCGAAGCGTTTTTAAATGTTGGAGGCTGTTCGATAATGCTTCCTGCATTTTTTTTATTTACTTTGAAAGTCACATCATCATCAGTTGTAAATAAAAGTGCCGTCAAAAAAGGATTTTTGATATGCGAGCCTAAAACCAGCAAGGCTTCATCTAAAGTATGAATGCTTTCTATTTCTTCTGTTTTATATCTAAAAGTCAGCGAAATCGAAAATGTATTATCTTCATTAAGAACCAATCGGAAATAAACATTTTTAAGTTCAGTATCTCCCATGGTTTTGGCCAAAGTCAGTTTTGCGAAAGTTCCTTTTTGGATGCTTTCTTTAACGCGTTCGCAAAAAAGAGCGAATATAGGTTCGTAGGACATGATTTTTATTTATTAGTTGCTATCCGGAAGCTTCGGGACTAAGTTCCTAAGTAACTGAGTTTTTTTAATTACTTTGAACAGCTTTGTGTTGTTTTACCACAGAGTTACACAAAGATTTCGCAAAGTTACACAAAGCTTTGCATTAATGTTTTTTCTTTGTGACTCTCTGTGAAATCTTTGTGTAACTCTGTGGTATAAACTTTATTTTCCTGTAAATTCAGCTTTTCTTTTTTCTAAGAATGCTGTGGTTCCTTCTTTAAAATCCTCAGTTCCGAAACATTCTCCAAATGATTTTATTTCAGTATCAAAACCATTTTTACCGTCTTTAAAGTTGGCATTGATTGCTTTGATTGCTTTTCCAATTGCGAATGGCGCATTTTTGATAATTTTTTGGGCAATTACATTTGTAAACGACAACAGTTCCTCCTGAGGCACAACATGATTTACTAAACCGTAATCTTTTGCTTGTTCAGCAGTAATCATCGCTGCGGTCATAATCATTTCCATTGCACGGCCTTTTCCAATTAATTGCGGTAAACGCTGTGTTCCTCCATATCCAGGAATTAATCCTAATGTTACTTCTGGAAGTCCCATTTTTGCATTGTCAGAAGAAATTCTGAAATGACATGCCATTGCCAATTCTAGTCCTCCGCCAAGAGCAAAACCGTTAACGGCAGCAATAACAGGCTTCTTAAGGTTTTCAATAAAATCAAATAAAGATTCCTGTCCTTCAGCAGCCAATTGTGCACCTTCAACAACAGTATAATTGGCAAATTCCGAAATATCTGCGCCAGCTACAAAGGCTTTTTCTCCACTTCCGGTTAAAACAATAACACGAACATCATCATTTTTAGATAAGGATTGAATAGCATTACTCAGATCATTAATTGTTGCTTTGTTTAAAGCATTTAATTTAGTTGGTCTGTTAATAGTGATGGTAGCAACTTTTTCTACAATTGAAATTAAGATATTTTCGTAATCCATGACGCTATATTTTATGAGTTGGTGATAGGGAGAGAAACTGTAAACGTAGTTCCTTTTCCGTAAGTTGATTCAAAGGTAATTGTTCCTTTGTAATTTTCTATAATGTTTTTGATAATTCCGAGTCCAAGTCCCATACCGCTGGTTTTGGTCGTAAATTTTGGCTCAAAGATTCTTCCGATATCTTGTTTCTGAATTCCAATTCCGTTGTCTTTGACGGCAATTTCAACATTATTATTTCTTCTCTTTACCGTAACAACAATTGATTTTTGAAACTGGCTTTCCGGAATGGCCTGCGTTGCGTTTTTAACCAAGTTGGTAATCACACGAATCAATTGCGTACGATCCATTTTGGAAATGATTTCTTCTTCTTCTTTTTCAAAAGAAATATAATCTTCGTTGAAGATATCTAAAGCCAATTCGACAACCTCAACCACATTCAAAGTTTCGTTTTGCTGTGCTGGCATCGAAGCAAAGTTCGAAAATGCCGAAGCCACCGCCGTCATCGTATCAATCTGCTGAATTAAAGTTTCGGAGTAATCATTCATCTTTTGCTTTACATCAGGATCATTTGGATCAAATTTTCTTTGGAAACTCTGAACGGTCAATCGCATTGGCGTAAGCGGATTCTTGATTTCATGCGCTACTTGTTTCGCCATTTCGCGCCAAGCTTCTTCACGTTCACTTTGGGCAAGTTTGATCGCACTCGTTTCGAGTTTGTCAACCATTCCGTTGTAAGCTCTAATCAAGAAATTAACTTCTTTGCTGTTGGCTTCCAGAACAATTTTTTCGTTTTTCTGATCCAGATTAGTCTCCTCCAGTCTCTCTGAAATCGTTTTTAATGATTTCGTGATGTATGTTGAAAGGAAATACGCCAATGCAAAAGCAACAATCAGCATAAAAGAATAAACTTGACTCAAACGAATTAGGAAAGTATTCAATTCGTTATCATAATAACCATCGTCTTCTAAATAAGGAAGATTTAGGATTCCAAGCGGTTTAAATTTTTCGTCTTTTATTAAACTGTATGAAGATCGATTTTTAACTCCGTCGATGGTTTTAATGTCTACAAAGCGTTTCTCGATTGAAGACCGAACCAACTTAAGAATATATTCTGGAATTGGCGGTGCGATTTTATCAACAGCAAATGATTCTTTTGACGATTTTAGAAGTTTCCCGTCAAGACTGTAAATATTGATTTCGATTTTATGAATCTGCGCCAGTTCGTGGATTTTATCTTTAAAAATCAAATCTAAATTTTGCGTTTTTAGCGGATAAGTAGTAGTTGCCAGAACGTAATTGATATGTTCTTTTACCGCATTTTCTTTTCGTTCTAAACGTTCTTGATGGTATTCTTTGGCCTCCGTTTTAAACTGAATAATCGAAATCGAAGCCAATAAAAAAGATGCCACAACAATCAATACAATCATCGACAGGAAAATCCTGGTACGAAGGGACAGCATTGACATTTTGAAGTTCTGCATATTTTTAGTGATTAGTGAATAGTAATTAGTGAATAGTAAGAGCTTAAAACTAATTACTGTTCACTAATTACTAATTACTTTTTTTCTCTAATTCTTTTATAAAAACGGAATCCTAACATAATTAAAACCGAGAATAAAATAATTCCGATTACGCCGAAAATCCAGTTGATGGCACTTTTTAAAACTACTAAAAAAACGACTGCAAACAAAATAATCGTTGCGCCTTCATTCCACAAACGCATAAAATTATTGGTATATTTTACCTCATCGTTTTGCAGTTGCTTGAAAATCTGATGGCATTTTCCGTGATATAAATACAAAAGGAAAACGAAGCCTAATTTTACGTGCATCCATGGCATTTTCATCCATATATGACCTGCATCTGTAAAAAACAGCATCCAAAAAGCAAAAATACTCGCCAAAACCGCCGACGGCCATGTAATGATGTACCACAAACGGTAGGCCATTATTTTGTATTGCGCCTGTAAAATCTCTTTTTCCGGCGAAGGTTTTTCGTTGGCTTCTATTTGATAAACAAACAAACGCACAATATAAAACAAACCAGCAAACCAAGTGATCACAAATATAAGATGCAGTGATTTTAAGTAATTATAGTACTCCATCATAAAGTCTTTTTTCTTTACTCTTTCTTCTATTTTCTATTTAGCCCAATCATTAATCCAATTAGAAACTGTCTGGCACCATTCATCATCATCATTCAAACATGGAATCGCTAAGAATTCTTCTCCTCCTTTTGCTTCAAAATCTTCTTTAGCACGCATCGCGATTTCTTCCAGAGTTTCTAAACAATCCGAAACGAAAGCTGGCGTTACAACCGCCAATTTCTTGATTCCTTTAGCCGGCATATTATCAATTTCAACATCCGTATAAGGCTCTAACCATTTATCACCCGCTAAACGCGATTGAAAAGTCAGACTGTATTTATCTTCTGGAAGTCCCAATAATTTTACAACTTGTTTTGTTGTTTCATAACATTGGTGGCGGTAACAGAATTCATGAGCCGGAGATGGCGTGTTACAGCAAGAACGATCAATTTTGCAATGTGATTTAGTTACATCTGTTTTGCGAATATGACGCTCTGGAATTCCGTGGTAAGAAAACAACAAATGATCATAATCAAAACCAACTAAATGTTTTTGAATTGAGTCGGCTAAGTTCTTAATATAATCTGGTTTGTTGTAAAATGCTGGAACATCTGTAAATTTCATGTTTGGAAATTTCTTTTTACGGATTTCTTCTGCTTTTACTAAAATCGTCAAAGTTGAAGCCATTGCATATTGCGGATATAAAGGAAAAAGCATTACTTCATCTACACCTTTATCATGCAATTCCTGAAGTCCTTTTTCAATTGTCATGCTTCCGTAGCGCATTGCTAACGCAACTGGAACATTTACCAAAGGCTGTACTTTTTTCTGCATTCTTTCAGAAAGAACTACTAATGGAGAACCTTCCTCCCACCAAATTTTCGCGTAAGCGTGCGCTGATTCTTCTGGTCTTTTTCTCAAAATAATACCGCGAACTAATAATGCTCTTAATAAATACGGAACATCAATCACGTATTTATCCATTAAAAATTCATCTAAATACGGTTTTACATCTTTCGTGGTTGGACTGTCCGGAGAGCCCAAGTTTACTAATAATACGCCTTTCATTTATTCTTTGCTTTAGGCTTTAAGCTTTAGGCTTTAAGCATTTAATTTGTTTTTAAAAATTTCGTCAAAAGTAGGACTTGCTGCTTTTTAGAAATATGATAATTATTACTTTTTGATTATGTCTTTATTTATAAAATTGATTCTCTTAAATCAACCGTTCCTATGGAACGCAAAAACATTTATTTTTTTTTTTCTACCAACGAGATGTTCCTATCGGAACATTTTCACCAAAGATTCATCATTTTTATGTTCCGTTGGAACATTTCGTTGGTAACTTCAAATGTCTACACAGTATAACGTTCCGTAGGAACGTTTGATTTTAGATCTCTGGTTTTACAGTATCCTTAAACATTCGCATTAATCGACATCAAATATTTTTTTGGAGTAGTGGCAAATTTTTTCTTGAAAGCCGCTATAAAGTGACTTCCGGTGCTGTAGCCTATTTTCAGCCCTACTTCGTTTACATTATACGATCCGCTATCTAAAAGTTTTCGGGCGAAATCCATTTTGTAATCGAATAGGAAACCGTAAACCGTATCGCCGTAGATTTGTTTGAAACCCATTTTGAGCTTCTTTAAATTCAAACCAATTTCATCTGCCAATTCTTGCAATCCTGGCGGTTCGGCCATATTGGCGATGATGATTTCTTTGGCTCTTCGAATTTTCAGAACGTTATCTTCATCAATTAAAAACGGACATTGTTCTGCGTTTGGATCTTCGGTTCTGTTAAAATACAAACTCAACAATTCGTATCCTTTTCCTTTATAATAAAGATTTTTTATCGATGGATGAAGGTTGTAATGAAACAACTGACTTAAGACAATTGCCATTGACGGACTTATATTTCCTTCGTTATAATACTTTTTATCCTTATTATCAGGACTTAGAAAAGTGATATAATCAGCTTCGGCAGAAAATAACGCGTGAAATTTTTTGATGGACACAATTACAGAAATTGCCCAAGAGTTTGGCGCCAATTCTAAATTAAGCGGTAATTCTTTCTGCGGATTATATAAAAGCAGCGATTTTTCTTCTTTCAATTCTAAAGCATAATTGCCTTGGTTGAACAAAAATTTTGCGTTGCCTTTTATCCCGAAGTGAAACTGTATCAGGCCAGTACCTATTATTTCATGCTGAGCATAAAAAGGTTCTGGGCCATCATTTTGAAAACGAATCAGCGTAAAGTCGTCTTCAATTTTTATAACTTCTTGAGAACTCATAGCGATATTTTTTTGAAACGAAAATCAGAACAAACTCAAAATGTTATTTAGAACGACTCTAAACTAATCACTTCAAACGAGTTGATTTTGCTACAAAAGTAGTCCTTTTTACTCAAAAACACCTATTTAGGTTTAAAAAAACATATAGCGACATAAAAAGTACTTTTAGCGTTATTTTTATCAATGCTATAGTAATAATTTTGTTGCACTTTTATGAAAGTGAATTTATGGAAAACAATAACGCACCGAAACATCTTTATTTTTACTCAGTTGGTCTGAGTTATAAAAAAGCTGATGCTGAGGTCAGAGGTCAATTTAGTTTGGATGCAGTGGCGAAAACACGTTTGCTGGAACAAGCTAAAAACGATGGAATAGAAAGTTTAATTGTGACTTCAACCTGCAACAGAACCGAGATCTACGGTTTTGCAGAACACCCATTTCAATTAATCAAATTGATCTGCGACAACAGCAACGGTTCTGTTGATGCTTTTCAAAAGGTTGGTTTCGTTTATAAAAATCAGGAAGCGATTAATCATATCTTTCGCGTAGGAACTGGTTTAGACAGTCAGATTCTAGGTGATTTCGAAATTATATCTCAAATAAAAACCAGTTTTACACATTCAAAATCGATGGGATTGGCCAATGCTTTTATGGAAAGATTGGTGAATGCGGTAATTCAGGCAAGTAAAAGAATTAAAACGGAAACAGAAATCAGTTCTGGTGCTACTTCGGTTTCTTTTGCTTCAGTGCAGTACATTTTGAAGAATGTAGAAGACATCAGCAACAAAAACATTTTACTTTTTGGAACAGGAAAAATTGGAAGAAATACTTGCGAGAATTTAGTAAAACACACTAAAAACGAGCACATCACTTTAATCAACCGAACTAAAGATAAAGCTGAGAAACTAGCTGGAAAATTAAATCTGATTGTTAAAGATTATTCTGAATTACATTTAGAACTTCAAAAAGCCGATGTTGTGGTTGTAGCAACAGGCGCACAAAACCCAACGGTTGACAAAGCGATTTTGAATCTTAAAAAGCCAATGTTGATTCTGGATCTGTCTATTCCTAAAAACGTAAATGAAAATGTTGAGGAATTAGAAGGTGTAACTTTAATTCACATGGATTATTTGTCGCAATTGACAGATGAAACTTTAGAAAACAGAAAATTACACATTCCGGCAGCGGAAGCAATCATTGAAGAAATCAAAGAAGAATTTGTGATTTGGATGAAAGGAAGAAAGTTCGCTCCAACCATTAATGCTTTAAAAGAAAAACTAAACGCTATTAAAGCTTCGGAGCTAGATTTTCAAAGCAAAAAAATTGCCGATTTCAACGAAGAACAAGCAGAAATCATCAGCAACAGGATCATTCAAAAAATCACTACACATTTCGCAAATCATTTAAAAGACGACGATACTATGGTTGATGAGAGCATCGAATGGATCGAGAAAGTCTTCAAAATAAAAGCATCTTAAATAAAATTTTAAACCATTTAAGTTATATAAGTTCATTTAAAAACTGTGTTTTATCCAAACTACTTAAATTTACTTATATAACTTATATGGTTCAAGAAACAAAACATGGCTGAAAAAACAATCAGAATTGGAACTCGTGACAGCGAATTAGCACTTTGGCAGGCACATACTGTCGAAAAGAAATTGAACGATTTGGGGTATAAAACCTCAATTGTTGCTGTAAAATCTCAAGGCGATATTATTCTGGATAAACCGCTTTATGAACTTGGTATAACAGGAATTTTTACAAAAACCTTAGACATTGCTATGATCAATGGCGATGTTGATATTGCTGTACATTCTATGAAAGATGTTCCAACGGCTTTACCAAAAGGTATCGTCCAAGGTGCTGTTTTACCAAGAGCCAATGTTCTGGATATTTTAGTTCATAAAGGAAATCCTGATTTTACAAACCCAAGTACCATAGCAACCGGAAGTTTGCGTCGCCAGGCACAATGGTTCAACAAATACCCCAATCATACTGTAGTCGATTTACGCGGAAACGTTAATACGCGTATGCAAAAACTTCAGGACAATAATTGGGACGGAGCTGTTTTTGCTGCTGCAGGTTTAGAGCGCATCAATTTAAAGCCTGAAAATTACATCAACTTAGATTGGATGATTCCGGCACCAGCACAAGGCGCAATGCTTGTCGTGGGAATGGAAAATGACAATTATACATTAGATGCCCTTTCGCAGTTAAATGATATCGAAACTGAAATCTGTACGTATATCGAACGTCAGTTTTTGAGAACGCTTGAAGGTGGATGTACTGCCCCAATTGGAGCTTTAGTTACATATAATGAAGACGAAGATACTTTGCATTTTCAAGGTGTTTTACTTTCTATTGACGGAAAACAAAAACTGGAAATCAACAAAACGGTTGATATTTCAGAATGGAAAAAATTAGGTTTCAACTCTGCTCAGGAGATTTTGAATAATGGAGGAACAGAATTAATGAAACAGATTAAAGAATCTCTGAAAAAATAATGGCAAATCCAATTCAGATACTATCCACTAAAATATTATCTCCTCTTCATAAACAAGAGCTGATGAAATATGGCGTCGAATTAATCGAAGCCGATTTCATTAAAACCGAAAACAAACCTTTCGAATTAAAAGACCTCAACGAAAGTCTGATTTTCACGAGTCAGAATGCTGTTCACAGCGTTTTATCAGATCCAAAATCAGAAGAACTAAAAAAGAAAAACGTGTACTGCGTGGGCCTTAAAACCAAAACGCTTTTAAGCGATAATGGCTTTAATGTGGTGGCTTACACAGGTTACGCAGCAGATTTAGCTGAAATTATCACTTTGATTTATGCGAATGAGAGCTACACTTTTTTTAGCGGAAATCTTAGAAGAGATACTTTGCCAGAAGCTTTCAAAGAAAACGGAATTAAATTCAATGAAATTCAGGTTTACGAAACTACGCTTCAACCTCAGAAAATAAAGGCAAATCCTGAAGCGATTTTGTTTTTTAGTCCGTCTGGAGTTAAAAGTTATCTGAAACATAATACCATCCATAAACAAATCTGTTTCTGCATTGGCGATACAACGGCAGAATCTTTATCAAAAATAACAAAGAATATCATCGTTGCAGATCAGCCAACAATTGAAGATGTAATCGAAGATGTCATTCACGAATATAAATAAATTAAAGCTATAAGCTTTAGGCAGTAAGCCTTAAGCAAAAAAGATAGACAAACACCGCTTAAAGCCTAAAGCTTAAAGCCTAAAGCAAGAAAAAAATGTTAAAAAACGACCTATTTTTAAGAGCATTAAAAGGAGAAACAGTTCAGCGCCCGCCGGTATGGATGATGCGTCAGGCAGGAAGATATTTACCTGAATTCAGAGAACTTCGTGATAAATATGATTTTTTTACGCGTTGTGAAACTCCTGAATTAGCAGCCGAAATTACGGTGCAGCCAATTCGTAGAATCGCTCCAGATGCTGCAATTTTATTTTCGGATATTTTAGTAGTACCGCGCGCAATGGGAATTCATGTTGAACTGAAAGATAATTTGGGACCAATAATTCCAAATCCGATTCGTTCTTTGGCAGATGTTCACAAAGTTTATGTACCAGATGTAAATGAAACTTTAGGTTACGTTTTTGACGCTGTTAAATTAACTAAGGAAATGTTGAACGACGAAGTGCCTTTAATTGGTTTCGCTGGTTCACCTTGGACCATTTTCTGTTATGCTGTTGAAGGAAAAGGTTCTAAAAGTTTTGATACTGCAAAAGGATTCTGTTTCTCAAACCCAGCTGCAGCACATACTTTATTGCAAAAAATCACCGATACGACTATTTTATATTTAAAAGAAAAAGTAAAATCGGGAGTAAATGCTGTTCAGATTTTTGATTCTTGGGGAGGAATGCTTTCTCCTGTTGATTATCAGGAATTTTCATGGAAATACATCAACCAGATCGTTGATGCTTTAGCAGATATTACGCCAGTTATTGTTTTCGGAAAAGGATGTTGGTTTGCTCTTGGCGAAATGGGTAAAAGTAAAGCTTCTGCATTAGGAGTTGACTGGACTTGTTCGGCTAGAAATGCTCGTTATTTGTCTGGAGGAAATATTACTTTACAAGGAAACTTTGATCCATCAAGATTGCTTTCTCCAATTCCAACTATCAAGAAAATGGTTCATGAAATGATCGATGAGTTCGGAAAAGATAAATATATCGTAAATTTAGGTCACGGAATTTTACCAAATATCCCTGTAGATCACGCAAAAGCGTTTATTGACGCGGTTAAGGAATACGGGCAATAATAGTTGATCGTTTATGGTTGATAGTTGTTGGATAAAAATACTATCAACCATAAACCGACAACCAACCACTCAAAAAATGCTAAACAAAGGTTTAAGAGACGAAGAAAGCATTAGAATAGAGAATACTCTAAAGACTTTGCACGCTTTGGTTTTTGTTCCAAAGTTTTGGAATGCTGAAGATACAAGTCTGATCGATGAGCAGTTAAAAAGTTTTGGATTAAGTTTAGAAAGAACAATTGAAATTCCTGAACAAGAGTTGATTATTTTGTTACAGCGATGTCATTTAGACTGGAACCAACAAGAGCAATTTGCAGATATTCTGGTGAGTTTATCTCAGGAAAAACAATTTGATTTCTTAGGAAAATCACTTGCCATTTATCAATACATCCAACAAGAAAGCAAGATTTTTTCTTTTGGGATAAATTCGAAAATTACTTCTCTAAAAGACAAATAAAAATGAGTTTTACAGATTGGAAAATAGACCGAATTGAAAATATTCTTCCCGAAGAATTTTATAAATTAATTGATAAGAATAGAAATCATATTGGACACACTTTCCCTGTCACACTGGCTAATTCTGACTCACCAAAAAATGCCGAAAACTTTATATCGGTTAGTAGAAACAAAGAAAAAAATAGCGAAGGATATTATTTCTATGCCAGAGAAATTGAAACCAATACTCTTATTGGTTATCTGTGTGTAAAAACTATCGATTATCGTATTTCGAAATGTGAATTGGGTTATTTTATCGACGAAGATTTTCAAGGAAAAGGAATTACCTCAAAAATGGTTTCAGATGCACTTGAATTTTGTTTCAACGAATTGAAAATGAATAAGGTTTTCATCTGCACTTCTGAAATTAATCTGGCAAGTCAAAAAATCGCGTTGAAACATAATTTTAAACAAGAAGGAATTTTAAGAGACGAATTTAGAAACGGCGATGGGCAATTGCAAAACACCGTTTATTTTGGACTTCTTAAATCAGAACACACAAAATCATGAAAGATAAATTTTACGCATACATACAACAATTACAAGATCAAATCTGCGCTGGTTTAGAAGCAATTGATGGAACTGCAAAATTCCGTGAAGATCTTTGGAAACGTCCAGAAGGCGGAGGCGGAAGAACGCGCGTTATTGAAAACGGAAATGTTTTCGAAAAAGGTGGTGTCAACATTTCAGCCGTTCATGGAAAACTTCCAGAAACGATGCAGAAAATGTTTGACGTTGGAGAAGCCGATTTCTTTGCCTGTGGATTAAGTTTGGTGATTCACCCGAAAAGCCCGATGGTTCCTACCGTGCACGCCAATTGGCGATATTTTGAAATGTATGACGAGTCTGGAAAAGTTATCGAGCAATGGTTTGGCGGCGGACAGGATTTAACGCCTTATTATTTGTTTGAAGAAGATGCAAAACACTTTCATCAAACGTGTAAAACAGCTTGCGACAAACATAACCCAGAGTTTTATCCAAAATATAAAAAACAATGCGATTCGTATTTTTGGAATGCGCACCGTCATGAAGCTCGCGGACTTGGTGGTTTGTTTTTTGATTATTGCAAAGCAAATGAGCAAATGTCAATGGAAAACTGGTACGATTTTGTAACCGAAGTAGGTAATAGTTTCCTTGAAGCTTATATTCCAATTGTAGAAAGAAGAAAAAATCTTTCATACACTCCTGAACAAAGAACATGGCAGGAAATCCGTCGCGGTCGTTATGTAGAGTTTAATCTAGTACATGACAAAGGCACTTTATTCGGATTAAAAACCAACGGAAGAATTGAAAGCATTTTGATGAGTTTGCCTCCGCATGTGCAGTGGGTTTACGATCATCATCCAGAAGCGGGAAGCGAGGAAGAGAAGTTGATAAATGTACTAGCAAATCCGCGTGAATGGATATAATTTTTATTGAATGATTTGTATTTGATATCTCGCTCAAGTGTAGGCTCTTATCTGAATGTCTATAAACATAATGCTCCAGTGGAGCATTTTTTATTTACAGGAATCAGAGAGAGAGACGAAATATTTATAGCAAGATTACCCCATTATCAAACATACCAATGCATTTTTCCTCAAAGCTTCGGAGAAGCCTAATATTTATAGAACAAATTGTTCCCGCCTAATATAAAGCCCCAGAGGGGCGACATATTTCTAACAAATTACAAACCTAAGGCAAAGCCATAGAGGTACACATAGTTCAAACTATACAATACTTATCCTACAAAATTAAATTTATTGGTTAACTTTACCAATTAGTAATTTTAATTTAAAATATGGCAAACACTTACTCTCAGTTATATGTACAAATTGTTTTTGCTGTAAAAGGAAGACAAAATTTAATTTCCAAAAAATGGAAAAATGAAATATATAAATACATTACAGGAATTATTACCAATCAGAAACAAAAACTGATTGCTATTAACGGAATGCCAGATCATATTCATATCTTAGTTGGAATAAAACCAAATATTCCATTATCAGATTTAGTTAGAGATATTAAATCAAGTTCATCCAAATTTATCAATGAACAAAAATGGATAAATGGAAAATTTGAATGGCAGACAGGTTTTGGCGCTTTTTCATATGGACATTCACAATTAACAAATGTCATTAAATACATTGAAGATCAAGAAGAGCATCATAGAACCAAAACATTCAAAGAAGAATATATGGCATTTTTAAAATTGTTCAACATTGATTTTAGAAATGAATATCTCTTTGAAGATGTTTAAATATATGTCGCTCCTATGGAGCTTCAAGTCTTATTCGATTATTACAATTTCTAGAAATATTTTGCTTCTATGAAGCATTTTTTAAATACGACATGTCCTTGAAACTCATTTACGCCATATTCTTCACCAGCATTTTTGGATGTTTCGCCCAAAACGATTCTCTGCAGAATCCGTATTTTAAATCTTATAATGATAAAATCACTGCCAGCGTTTATTATTTAGATACTTCAAATAGTTTCCAGATTGCTTCAGGCCAGGATTCGACAACGTATCTCAATCTAATTCCGAATCGAAGAGAACAGATAGGTTTTACTTTAAATTATAAAATCATTGATATTACAATTGGTTTCGCTCCCAAATTTCTAAGTCAGAACAAGGGCGATTCTCATTCTAAAAACTTTAATTTCAACACCCGTTTTTACTATAAAAAATGGATGCAGTCTTTCACTTTTATCAACCAAAAAGGATTTTACATTAGTGATGATAATATAACTGCACAGCTGCCAAACATGCGAACAACAAAAATAGGCGGATCGACAGCTTACATTTTTAATGATAAATTCTCTTTTAAAACTTTGGTAAGCCAAAACGAATGGCAAACCAAAAGCTCTGGAAGTTTTATCCCGTCATTTTCTTTTTATTATACCAATCTCGATTTAAATACTCCCGATTCGTCACCTGGGGATTTTTATGTGTTCACTTTGGCTCCCGCCTATTTTTACAATTTCGTAATCAGTGATCGAGTTTTAATTGGCGCAGGACTTGCTTTGGGTGGCGGGTTAAATATTATTGATAAAGAAACCTCAGCTTTATACCAAGCCGATTTCAATTTAAAACTGGCGTACAACAACGATCGTTTCTTTGGTTTTGCCAGTCTTAATACCATAGGTTTTGCGCAAGACGACAAAGTTGATCCAAGATTGAATGATAATATTGCTACGGTAAAACTTTCTGTTGGTTACCGATTTGATCCTCCAAAAAAAGTAAAAGAAGTCTACGACAATGTCAATAAAAAAATAGGTTTGTAAGAAATCTTAACTCGAAATAAGCATGAAGCACAATTAAAATGCTTAAATTACATAGATTTTATAAAAACTAAAATTCATTGTTATGAAAGGTATAAACAGCGAACAGTTAAATCTCATGCATTCTGGAAAAGGTTTTATTGCAGCATTAGATCAAAGTGGCGGCAGTACACCTAAGGCATTATCGCAATATGGCGTTGAAGAAAGTCAATATACAAATGATGAAGAAATGTACACTCTTGTACATGAAATGAGAACTAGAATTATCAAAAGTCCCGCTTTTGACAGCCAATATATTCTTGGTGCTATTTTGTTTGAAAACACAATGGATCGTAAAATTGACGGACAATGGACAGCAGATTATCTGTGGGAGAAAAAACATATTATTCCATTTCTAAAAGTAGACAAAGGTCTTGCCGATCTTGCCAATGGCGTTCAGCTAATGAAACCGATTTCTAATATAAACGAATTGCTTGATCGTGCTGTAGAACGAAAGATTTTCGGAACCAAAATGCGTTCTGTTATAAAAGAAGCAAATCCAAAAGGAATTCAGGAAGTGGTGAAACAGCAATTTGAAGTTGGTCTGCAGATATTTAAGAAAGGACTTGTCCCGATAATTGAACCTGAAGTTGACATTTACAGTACCGATAAAGAAAAATCAGAACAGATTTTGAAAGATGAAATTCAAAAACAGCTACATTCTTTAGACAAAGAGGTCAAAGTTATGCTGAAACTTTCTATTCCAACTATAAATAATTTTTACAGCGATTTAATGACTGATCCTCACGTGGTTCGTGTTGTAGCACTTTCAGGTGGTTATTCTCGAGAAGATGCCAATCAGAAACTAGCAGAAAATCATGGATTGATCGCGAGTTTTTCAAGAGCTTTATCAGAGGGACTTAGCGCTGGGCAATCTGACGCTGAATTTAATTCGCAACTAGGAAATTCAATTAAAGAGATTTACGAAGCTTCCATTCAATAAAATCATAAAAAAATCCCTGAAGAGTTTCAGGGATTTTATTTTTCAATTATTTAGAAGTCATTTCTTCAGCTAAGTCTAAAGTCTGTAAAATGATGTTTTTATCAGACTTGAAAGAATTCAGCTTAAAAACAAATTTCAATTTATTGTCGATTAGCTTTTTAGGTGATTCTATAGCAATATCCGAAAACTGAGAGGAAATTTTAGTCATTCGGTCCAATTCTGAGTCTTTTGCGTTTTTACCAAATGTTTTTACTGTTTGCGCAATATTTAGCTTTCCAGAAATGTAGTTTTTACTCAAATCTTTCTTGGTATCTTTTGTAAAAGATCCGTTTTCTGTGCCAAAGTATTCTTTGGTATTGGCAACAATTACCACGTCTTTATCTTTCAGAATAAATATATTATCATATTCCTGAGTTCCAACAATAGTGTAGATATTTCCATTTTGAACTAATACTTTTTTACGAACACCCAATTGCAAAAGTTTATCTCCAAATGTCGAATGCGTCGAAGTAAATATTACAGAAAACAGCGGAATTGATTTTTTCACTTTTTCTTCTGTCACCTTTTCTTCGTAATTTTCATCGTAACCGTATTTTTTAGTCATTACCTCAATCTCTTTCATGCCATATAAAAACGCGCTTAAATCACCATCAAAAAGCTTTGCTGTAGCTTCTTCATCGACGATTGTCGAAATTAAGTCTGTAATAATTGTAATATCTTCTTTGGCAAATTTCGGATTTTGAAATAAATCTGTCATTAATGACGGAAATTTTTCTAACGCCGCTTTTGTATTAGCATGATACGAAATGTAACCCAAAGGTTTCTGAGCAGGGAAATAATTAAAGATATTTTTATTGATTTTTCTATTGCTAATTTGGCTAACAACATTGGCAATCTCTGGAGAATATTCTACCTCTTCTTCGATTCGGGCATTATCACTATCAAAATAAAAATCCAAATTGATGCCTTTTATAAAATTCCCAAAATTATTCTGCATTGGCAAATATTTATCGTAACCGCCAAATAACGAAAGTGGATAATTGTACATGGAATACAAACTCGACATCATTCCGCCATAATTTACCCATGTCGAAATATCTGCTGAGACATTTATTTTTGGAGAACTTGGTGGTGTAAATCCGTTTTCAAATAATGCTTTTATGATTGCTCGTTGTTTCTCGGCTAAATTTTTATCAAACTCTGCTTGTTCTGCAGTATACTCTTCATACGGATTTCCATCATACAAATGATCGCTTTCTGCAGGTTCATTAAATACTATTGGATCTATGTTTTTTGCAGCGGGTTCTTCAATTTTTAATGTATCAGCCATTGGAACACCATAAACTGGCGCTTCAATTACAGTCGACTCTTCATAAGGCTCAGATATTGAAACAGAATCTGTTGCTACAGAAGTTTCTGCAACATCATAAAATTTTGAGGGAAGTCGTTTTGTCAATTCAATAACAACCAAATAATTGTCATTCCAAACAAACGATCTTTTTAATCCATTTGGTGTATAAACTTCGTATTTGCCAAAATCTTCAATTGAACTGTTCGTTCCGTTTGCTCCCTGCTTTTCGATTAAATATTTTCTAACTGCTTCTCTGCTTTTTACCGGAATCGTAACTTGATAAAACGGAACAGAATCTAAGAAATTCCCGTGAATGGTAATTTTTTCATTCAATTTAATAATAGCCGCATATTTACGAAGATCAAAATCAGGTTTTTTACTGATGTATTGGGTTAAAATCGGATGATTTAAAACCTCATCGATGCTGACTTTTTTAGAAAGCTGGCTTCCGTTAAACTGTACAAAATAATCGTATTTTTCTGGAACGGTCTGCCCAAAAGAGAAATACGTGGCGAATAGAAAAATTAGTGTGTAAAAATGCTTCATAAAATCAAGGCGTTAATTGGATGGTATTATTCATTAATGTAGATTTCCTTAAAACACTATACATGCTTTGTTTTAAAAAAACCGTCTTTTTATTTGTTGAAATTTTACTGTTTGCATTATTTACCGACAGAATGTCTTTATCAAAACTATAAATAGCGATAATGCTTGCTTCTTCAAGGTCTTTCTTTTTCTTTGGGTCGTTTACGACTTTTTCTGGAATTGGATAAGAAGCAATTCGTTCAAAAGTTTTGCCGCTTCCGCTAAAGTGAATCTGATCTCGCTGATTGTTTATCGTATTGACAACGGCATTCAATGCTTTTAAACTGGCATAATTAAGTTTGATAATGAAAACGTAATTGTCAAAATCTGTTTTTGTGGTTACATTTGAAATTCCGTCAATTTTTGAAGCCTTAGATTTAAAGTCTTCCAGTTTTTGTGCGATTTCCTGTTCGTTGGGGATTTTAACGCCATCTACTTCTTCCAAAAAAATAGCCGATTTGGTTTTAAACCAAGATCGAGAAAAGTCGATCATAAGAGTATATTCGCCACTTTGATCGTCGTGGTGTTTAATTCTTTCTGTTATCTCAAAACAACTTGTTAAGAGCAGACAGCAAAATAAAGCGAGAAATTTCTTCATTTAGCAAATTTAGATGGAATATTCTGAAAAACCATACTTTGATTCAAACAATAAAAGATGCAAATTTTTAGATAATATTAACTCATTCTACAACAAGCTAAACGCCTTCTTTTGTTCCTTTTTCTTTAACTTTGCGCCACTCATCAAAAATTGAGGTAAACTTCAAAAAAATAAAAACAACTGCAGTTTTAGAAATAGATTCTCAGTCTGATTTCAGAGAAATCAACTAGAAAATCTAAAATCTAAAATCTAAAATCTAAAATTATATGTTCCCATTACAAAGAGGCAGAAGATTAAGAGTAAATGAATCCATTCGTTCTTTAGTACGTGAAACCAGTTTAAGTCCATCGGATTTTATGTTTCCCATGTTTATTGCTGAAGGCGAAAATGTAAAAGTCGAAATTCCGTCAATGCCGGGAATTTTCAGAAGATCTATAGATTTAACGGTTGAAGAAGTAAAAGAACTTTATGATTTAGGAATTCGCGCTGTAAATATTTATGTAAAAGTTAGCGAAAACCTAAAAGACAATACTGGAAAAGAGGCTTGGAATTCTAACGGATTAATGCAGCAAGCTATTCGTGCCATAAAAGCTGCTTGCCCAGAAATGATCGTTATGCCAGATGTGGCATTAGATCCTTATTCTATTTACGGTCATGACGGAATTATAAAAAATGGCGATGTAGAAAACGACAGCACAGTTGAGGCTTTAGTAAAAATGGCCGTTTCTCACGCTGAAGCTGGTGCCGATTTTGTTGCGCCAAGTGATATGATGGACGGACGCGTTTTACGCCTTCGCGAAGGTTTGGATGCTGCCGGATTTCAGAATGTTGGCATCATGAGTTATTCTGCTAAATATGCTTCTGCTTTTTACGGACCTTTTAGAGATGCTTTAGATTCGGCTCCAAGAGAAGCTGATGTTGTGGTTCCAAAAGACAAAAAAACATACCAAATGGATTATGCTAATCGTATCGAAGCAATTAAAGAAGCATTGTCAGACGTAGAAGAAGGTGCAGATATGGTTATGGTAAAACCAGGTATTGCCTATTTGGATATTGTTCGCGAAATAAAAAATACAGTACATGTTCCTGTAACCGTTTATCAGGTTTCTGGAGAATACGCCATGATTAAAGCCGCATCTGAAAGAGGTTGGCTCGACCACGATAAAATTATGATGGAACAATTAATGTGCATCAAACGTTCTGGTGCCAATCTTATTTCTACTTATTTTGCTAAAGAAGCGGCAATACTTTTAAACAAGTAAATACTCACGTAAAAAAGTGTATTTTAGCGCAAATTTTAACACTTTAAATTAAATGAAAAAAGTCTCATTAGCATTTGCTCTGCTCCTTTCTTTAACTGCAATCGCACAAAAAATTGATATTAAAAAAAACAAAATTAGTATTGATGGAAATCCTGTTGCCATTTTAAACAAGGAAAAAAAAGTTTATAATATTTTATCGTTAGATAACAAACCAATTTTTTCAATTGAAAGAAAGCTAACCGCGATACTTGACGGTTCATCTATTAAGTGGATGGTTTTAACTGACCTGAACACTAACAAAACAAATGAAATTATTGACTATGGTAAATTACACGGCTTTAGTTTTGAAAATTCGATTATAGCAAGTGTTTGTAATGACACTTATAAATTTATAAGCACAGCAGGAATTGATGAAAAAGGAGTTAGCGAATTTATAAATGGGACACCTACAGATATCGAAAAAATTATTGCTGAATCTAATTTAAAAACAAAGAAACAGCTGGACGTTGAAAATGATGCTATGGTAAAAGCCAAAATATCAGTTAAAAATGGTAGTATTTTTCAACTTCAAAATGTTGATGGTAAGGAAACGAATGTTACGATCGGATATATTACCAAAAAAAATCAACCTCCAATGGCTGGCTTTGCTCCTGAATTATCTTATGAAGTAAGCTCCAGAGTGGCACAAATTGCTGTTTGGTATAAGACAAAAAATGGATATACTAATCCTAATACAGGCAGAAATATTGAAAATGAAATAGTAACTTCAGACCAAAAATATTTTAATGTAAGAGGTGCACTTTCAGGTATGGAAAAAGTAAGTGATGCAGGTTTAGAAAAGGGAGAAAAAGAATTTTATGCAAGTGAAGATTCACTTCCAAGCAGAATTGTAGCAAAATTACTTTATAACGGCTATACTTTTTAAGCCATTAGAAAACAATTAATATAATGAAAAAAGTATTGTTCTTATCTGCTGTTTTGGCATTTGCTTCTTGCAAAAAAGAAACAACAGAAAATGCAGAAACCTCAACAGAATCTGTTGCTGAAGGAGAATCGGCGAAAGCTCAAACTCCCGAAGAACTAGGAAAACAGCTTTTTGAAGGAACCGGAAATTGTTTTGCATGCCACCAGCCAGATCAAAAAGTAATTGGACCAAGCATTAAAGAAATTGCGAAAATCTACAAAGACAAAAACGGCGATATGTTTACTTTCTTAAAAGGAAACGCAGAACCAATTGTAGACCCGAGTCAGTTTGCGGTTATGCAGACTAATTTTGCCATAACAAAAGCAATGTCTGATGAAGAATTAAAAGCAATTGAAGCTTACATTTACAGTCAGTTGAAATAATCGTATTATGTTCCGTAGGAATATTTCATTGGTAGAAAAAAAATTATATGGTTTGCATTTACGTTCCGTAGGAACGTTTGATTTTGATCTAAATTTTAACCAATGGGCATATCAAACGTTCCTACGGAACGTAAATATGGCGTAAATATTTTACTACCAACCAAACATTCCTACGGAATGACAATTGATATCTCTAGTTTTAAAACCAACTAAACCACTCTGCACTGAAAGTGCAGAGGTTTGTTTTACGAGGGACTGAAAGTCCCTCTTCTTATTTCATTCAAGAATGAAATTTGAATTATCATCTCCATCCTTTCTTCTGTGATGCTCTAA